>Ga0209798_10000007_pt1 | contig 184265 bp, 171 predicted proteins | sample DOMMetBare3Fresh_FD_187475 | JGI IMG/M metagenome (GOLD analysis project Ga0209798, IMG submission 187475) | Wetland sediment microbial communities from St. Louis River estuary, USA, under dissolved organic matter induced mercury methylation -... | ecosystem: Environmental > Aquatic >...
AAAGTGCTTTACAACCCGCAGGCCTTCTTCACACACGCGGCGTCGCTGGATCAGGGTTTCCCCCATTGTCCAATATTCCCCACTGCTGCCTCCCGTAGGAGTCTGGGCCGTGTCTCAGTCCCAGTGTGGCTGGCCGTCCTCTCAGACCAGCTACGGATCGTCGCCTTGGTGAGCCGTTACCTCACCAACTAGCTAATCCGGCATGGGCTCATCTAATAGCGCGAGGCCCGAAGGTCCCCCGCTTTCATCCGTGGATCGTATGCGGCATTAGCCCGGCTTTCGCCGGGTTATTCCCCACTACTAGGCAGATTCCCATGTATTACGCACCCGTTCGCCGCTCGTCAGCACGTATTGCTACGCCTGTTACCGCTCGACTTGCATGTGTTAAGCACGCCGCCAGCGTTCAATCTGAGCCAGGATCAAACTCTTCAGTTCAATGACTTGAGCTGATAAAGCGAGACCCCAAACTCCAAACCAGATCCGGTTTTACCCGGACCGCTGGACGCTTGGTTACTCGCAGTTTTGGCGCCCATAAATGGACGACCTGACGCGAGTCCCCACACAAATTACCTGCTATCTTTTTAAAGAACTCCCTGCCGGCAAAAGCGTCAGGGACGACCTCAAAGTTTACCCCGGGTCTCAGGGGGTGTCGACACAAAAGCCGTGCCGCACGAACCCGCCCGGGCCGCCTTTACCAGGCCGCCCGAGATCGGGGCCGCGCAGTATAGCGGCCCTTCTTGGGGAGTCAACGAAAGCCGTCCGGTAGCGGCGTTTCCGCGGCTTTTTCGGCTCCGCCGGTCGGCGGAATCAGCCCGCGGCTCAGGATCTGCGCAATGCCACCCGGGCGATCCCGCGCTTGCCGGCCTGCACCAGGTAGCTCCCGCCTGCAGCCAGGGTCGCGTCCCGGGACCCGACCCGATCGCCGTCGACCCGAACCGCACCCTGCTCGATCAACCGGTAGGCCGCCGAGGCACTTGCGGCAAGGCCGAGGTCCTTCAATACATTGGCGAGCTTGGCCGTATCGCCGCTGCAATAGATCGAAGTCTCCTCGACATGCTCCGGGACGGCACCGTCGCGGAATCGCGCGATGAAACGCTCCCGCTCGGCGTTACCGGCACCCGCACCATGAAAGCGATCGACAATTTCGACGGCGAGTTCGAACTTCACGTCGCGCGGATTGCGTCCCTCGGCGACTGAAGCCCGCAGCCTGCGAAGCTCCGGCAATGGCCGCGCGGACAGCAGTTCGAAGTAGCGCCACATGAGCTCATCGGAAATCGACATCAGCTTTCCGAACATCTCCGCGGGCCGTTCATCGATGCCGATGAAATTGCCGAGCGACTTCGACATCTTCTGGACGCCATCCGTCCCTTCAAGCAGCGGCATCGTCATCACGACCTGCGGCTCCTGGCCATAGTCGGGCTGAAGCTGGCGCCCCACGAGCAGGTTGAATTTCTGGTCGGTGCCGCCAAGTTCGACGTCGGCTTCGAGAGCCACCGAGTCATAGCCCTGCACCAGCGGATACAGGAACTCGTGCACCGCGATCGGCTGGCCGGATTTGTAGCGTTTCGCGAAATCGTCACGCTCCAGCATTCGCGCCACCGTGTATTTCGCGGCAAGTTCGATCAGGCCGGTTGCCGTCATCGGTGAAAACCAGCGCGAATTGAATTCGATCACGGTCCGCTCCGGATCGAGGATCTTGAAGATCTGCTCCTGGTAGGTACGCGCGTTGGCCCTGACCTCGTCGACAGTCAGGCGCGGGCGGGTCGTGTTCTTGCCACTGGGATCGCCGATCATCCCGGTAAAGTCACCAATCAGGAATATGACTTGGTGCCCCAGTTGCTGGAACTGCCGCATCTTGTTGATCAGCACCGTATGGCCCAGATGCAGGTCCGGCGCGGTCGGATCGAAGCCGGCCTTCACCTTCAGCGGCCGTCCGCGCTGAAGTTTCCGGATCAGGTCGGCTTCGGTCAGCAATTCGGCCGCCCCTCGGCGCAATTCTTCGATTTGTTGTGCCGGCGGCAGCATCGATCCCCCAGGCCGGCATCCTTTAGCGGCCAGGCTGCAACTCTAGGAGCGCGGCCTGGCATAAGCAATCTGCGGCGCCGCCCGACGAGGCCATTTCCGTGACGCAGTACAAGGGCCGGGCAAGCAACAGATTGACGGCTACGGCAGCCTTGATTACCGTCGTCCTCTACCTCGTTGGGGACGCCCGGGTGGATCACGGCAGACGTCAGCAGATGGCCCAGCAGATTGGCGTCGCGGATGCGTATCCGCACCGCTTCGGCGTGGTCGCGTCCTGCATCGTCGCGGGATCGATTCTGGCAGCCGCCGGCTCGCAATTGCAGAACCCGCTTCCCGACCAGTTGCCAAACGAATTCAGCCTGAAATCGGCCGGGCCTCTGACAACGACGCAGGCCGCATCCGCGACGCCATTCGAGTTCGTCGCGGTCACGATCGGCCGGAATGACACGCTCGACCGCATTTTCCGCGATCTGCAGCTGCATGTCGCTGATCTGACGGCACTGCGCAGCCTGCCAATCGTGCGCAAGAACCTCGACATCGTCCGGCCCGGAGACGTCATCCAGCTGACTCACCTGGACGGGGAGTTGAAGTCGCTGACCCGCAGGATCGACGAGACGGCGACACTGTCGGTCACCCGCGCCGAACAGGGTTTCTCGGCCAACATCGTCGAGAACCCGCTGGAGACCGAAAAGCAGCGCCTCGCTGGCACCGTGGAGAGCTCGCTGTATGTCGCGGTCAATGAGGCTGGCGGCACCGATCGCCTCGCCGTGTCGCTTGCCGATGTCTTCAAGTACGACATCGATTTCGTCAACTCGGTGCGACCGGGCGATCGCTTTGTCGTGACCCATGAACAGCAGTGGCAGGACGGCGAATTCGTTCGCGATGGCGAGATCCTGGCTGCCGAATTCATCAATTCTGGCCGCAGCTATCGCGCCGTGCGCTATGCGATGCCGGACGGTCGCGCCGACTACTACACACCCGATGGCCGGCCGGTGCGCAAGGCCTTCCTGCGTTATCCGGTGGACTACGGGCGCATCAGCTCAGGTTACAACCTCAGGCGCATGCATCCGATCCTGCATCACGTGCGCGCGCATCGCGGCATCGATTTCGCCGCGCCCGCCGGCACGCCGATCAAGGCTGCTGGCGCCGGCCGCGTGGTCAGCCGCGGCGTGAAGGGCGGCTATGGCAATGTGGTCGTGCTGGCGCACAGCAATGGCGTCACGACGCTGTATGCGCACATGTCACGTTTCGCGCGCGGTCTCGCGGTCGGCGATCGTGTTGGGCAGGGCGAAGTCATTGGATATGTGGGCAGGACAGGGCTCGCGACGGCACCGCACGTTCACTATGAGTACCGTGTGAATGGCATCCACAAGAATCCCGCCAAGGTCACGATTGCCAAGGCCGACCCCATTCCGGCGAATCTGATGGAAGACTTCCTCGCGAAGACGGCGCCGCTGCTGGCCGACCTTGAAGCACCGGCCGCCGAACCGATCCGCGTCGCCCACGCCGGGCGCTGAAGCAGGATTTCAGGTCGAGAACGATGACCCGCAGCCGCAGGTCGTGGCGGCGTTCGGATTGCGGATCACGAACTGCGCACCCTCCAGGTCCTCGCGATAGTCGATTTCCGCTCCGGCGAGATACTGGAAGCTCAGCGGGTCCACCAGCAGCGTGACGCCCTGGTTCGGGAATTCCGCATCACCCTCCTCGATCTTCTCGTCGAAGGTGAAACCGTACTGGAATCCCGAGCAGCCGCCCCCCGACACGAACACCCGCAACTTGAGGTTCGGATTGCCTTCCTCACGGATCAGCTCGCCGACCTTGCGGGCGGCGGCATCGGTGAAGACCAGGCCGTCATTGCCGAGTGTCGTTTCGGACATAAATCCTTAATCCAGAAAGAAAAATTGCTACCCATTCATTCTAGGCCAGGTGCCCGCGCAGGTCAAAGAACCGGTGTCTCCGGCTCACCCTCGACACGCCAGGTAAAGGTCTGCCGTGAGGGCTCGGTGCCGCGTCCCTGGCGGTACTCGACCTGCAGGCCCGCCGGCCGGAACAGTTCGGGCAGTTCGATCTGCACTTCGATCTGCTGGAAGAAACGCAGTGAAAACGGCAGTTCGCTGCGCTTGTTGGTTTCAACTTCCGCGAGCGGAAGCTGAACCAGGGCGCCGTCGCGCGTGCCGTCGATCGCAAAACTCACCGTGCCACTGGCGATGCTGTCGCGGGCAGCAGCCTGGACCAGGGTGATCAGCACCCGAAACCGGCGGCCGTCCTCAGGCCGGATCTTCAGTTCCTGCACGCGCAATGTGCCAGCGCCGAATTGCCGCTCCACCAGACCACGGTAGAACTGCAGCTCCTGCTGCTGGCGCGCGGTCTCGGCCTGCAATTGCCCGATCATGCCTTGCGCACCGGTTTGCGCCTGGCTGTCCACTCGCTGGTTGATCTCGGCGGCCGCCACTTGATCCTGCAGCGACTGATTTTCCGAACTGAGCTTGCGGACCTCGCGGCGAAGCTCCAGCCGTTCCAGCATCGCACTGACGATGGAGAAACCGCTGCTCGCTCGCCCTGATTCGAATCCGCCGTAGAAAACGACCAATGCGATCAGCAATCCGAATCCGATGCGGCGCCAGCGCGATGCCGTCATGCGCCTTGGCCCCGTTTCATGCGTTCCTCCCACCAGTCCGGGTATGGTGGCAGGCCCTCCGGGAACGCGTGGGCGCCGAGTTCATGCAACGCACGCGAATACACGCTGCGCTTGAAATAGATGACGTCGTGGACCGCATCCCACCATTGTGCCCAGCGCCAACGGTCGAATTCCGGGGGTTGCTCGGTCGAATCGAAACTGAGCGCGGAATCCTCCACGCCGAGGCGCAGCAGGAACCAGAGCTGCTTCTGGCCGACGCACAGCGGGCTCGAATCGCGGCGGATGAATTGCGGCGGCAGCCGGTAGCGCAGCCAGCTGCGCGTACGCGCAACCTCCTCGACCTGCCCGGGTCGCAAGCCGACTTCCTCCGCCAATTCGCGGTACAGGGCCTCTTGCGCCTGTTCGCCACAGCGTATGCCGCCCTGCGGGAACTGCCAGCCGCGAGCCCGCGCGCGACCGCCCAGAAAGACCTGGCGATCGTGATTCATGATGATGATGCCGACATTGGCCCGGTAGCCCTGGTCGTCGATCAGATCAGTGTCGCGTTCCATCGGCGTGAATTCTTCCACAACAGGCATACAGCAGGTACGACCCGGAAAATCACCAGCCGTTCATGAATAATGCGGGCAGTACGCCCGGAGTCCATAGCGCCGATGACCAGGATGCCCGCTTCGCTCTTGATTGCGCTGCTTGCGGTCGCAGCCATAGTGGCGATCATTGCATCGCTCAGCCTCGGCAGCTCGGGGCTCGATGTTCCCTGGGCGGCCGCTTCCGGCGACCCGCTGACACGCACCATCGTCATGGAGCTGCGGCTGCCCCGCGCTCTCGCAGCGTTCGGCGCAGGAGTCGTGCTCGCACTGGCGGGCGTCCTGATGCAGGCGCTGCTGCGCAACCCGCTCGCCGATCCCTATGTCCTCGGAATCTCCGGGGGCGCGGCGGTGGGCGCGCTCGGCGTGATGCTGGCCGGACTCACCGGCTTCGCCGTCGACGCCGGGGCTGCCGGCGGGGCATTCGCGGCGATGCTGCTGGTATTTGCGGTCGCGCACGGCCCGGGCGGCTGGACCACGACGCGGCTCCTGCTGACCGGCGTCGTGGTCGCGGCGGGCTGCGGCGCCGTGGTCAGCCTGCTCTTGTCCCTGTCGGACGAACTGAGGCTGCGCGGCATGCTGTTCTGGCTGCTGGGCGATTTCGGGTATGTGCGCACGCCCTGGTCATTGCTCACGCTGGCGCTCGCGGCCATTCCGGCGTGCCTGCTCGCAGCGCGGCCGCTCGATGCGCTCGCGCACGGTGAGTTGCAGGCGCGAGTGCTCGGCGTGCCGGTGCGGGGCTTGCGGATCGCGATCTACATCGCAGCCTCGGTGCTGACCGCGGCGGCCGTCACAACCGCGGGCAGTATCGGATTTGTGGGCCTCGTGACACCGCATCTCGTGCGGCTCGTGATCGGCTCGGCGCACCGCGCGGTGATTCCGGCGGCGGCACTCGCGGGCGGCACGCTGCTGGTCGTCGCCGACCTGCTCGCAAGAACGATCGTCGCGCCACGCCAGCTGCCGGTCGGCGCTCTCACCGCGCTGATCGGCGTGCCGCTGTTTCTGTTGTTGATGCGCCGCCAGCGGGCGGGCTGACAATCGCGGCCCGGCGTGCGTCGCCGACGGTGGCACTGGTCCGAACTCCTGTCACCTGGCGTTTTCTGCAGCACGGCTGCATTGAACCCCGGCTGCTTCGTGACACACACGAAGTGCTGGAAGCAAGTGCGCCGGTTGGCCGTGGATCGGGATCTACGTTACCGGTTAGTCCGGGGTTCCGGGCGAGATTCCTGAGGGCATTCCGGGTTATCTTAATCAGACTGCTGTAATGGCTGCCGTTGCGATCAAGAGAGCCGAACATGCCGCGTTCCCTGAATTCTGAACAGATCCTCGTGACGGGCGGGGCCGGATTCCTCGGGTCGCATCTCTGTGACCAACTCGTGGGTTTCGGATTTGACGTCATCTGCCTTGACAACTTTTTCACTGGTAACCGGCGAAATGTAGCCCACCTGATCGACAACAAGAGGTTTGAGCTGATACGCCACGACGTCACTTTCCCGCTCTACCTGGAGGTTGGCGAAATTTACAATCTCGCCTGTGCCGCTTCGCCGGTGCATTATCAGTTCGACCCCGTGCAGACGACGAAATCGAGCGTTCATGGGGCGATCAACATGCTGGGTCTGGCCAAACGAACACAGGCCAAGATACTTCAGGCATCCACCAGCGAGGTCTACGGCGACCCGGAGGTACACCCCCAGCGCGAGGACTATTGGGGTCGCGTCAACCCGATCGGTCCCCGCGCCTGTTATGACGAGGGCAAGCGTTGCGCAGAGACCTTGTTCTTCGACTATCACCGCCAGCACGGCCTGCGCATCAAGGTCGCGCGCATCTTCAATACTTACGGACCACGCATGCATCCCAACGACGGCAGGGTCGTTTCCACCTTCATTCGGCAGGCACTGCGCAACGAGCCGATAACGATCTTCGGGGACGGCAGCCAGTCCCGGTCTTTCAGCTACGTAACTGACATGATCGATGGCCTCGTGGCGCTGATGTCCAGCCCCGATCAATTCACCGGACCCGTCAACCTTGGCAGCGACCGTGAATTCACGATCCGGGAGCTCGCAGACAAGATCATCGAGCTGACAGGTTCGCGCTCGCAGATAAAACATCTCGCGCTGCCGACAGACGATCCGACGCAACGACAACCGGATATCTCGCTGGCGAATTCACAACTTGGCTGGCAGCCGAAGATTGCCCTTGACGAGGGCCTGCGGCAGACGATCGGCTATTTCGAGAATCTCATGACCAACCCGACCGGTTCTTACCGGGTATGAGAGTTCTCGTTACCGGCGCGGCAGGCTATGTCGGCAGCCACGCCTGCAAGGCGCTGGCGCAGGCTGGTTTCGAGCCAGTCGGCCTCGACAACATGCAGCGGGCCGGCATCAGGAACTTGCCATGGGGACCTCTCGAGGTCGCCGACATATGCGATCGTCCCGCATTGAATGCTGTTCTCGACAAATATCGCCCCCAAGCGGCGATGCATTTCGCGGCCTATGCCTATGTCGGTGAATCGGTTGCGGCACCGGACATCTATTACCGGAACAATGTCGGCGGCAGCGTCACCCTCCTTTCGGCACTCCGTGATGCCGGAATCGACAAGTTCATATTTTCGGGCAGCTGTGCGGTATACGGAATGTCCAACGTCTGCTCCATTGTCGAGAGCCACCCGCAAGCCCCGATCAGTCCGTACGGGGCCAGCAAGCAGATGGTCGAGCGGATCCTGCTGGATTTCGAGGCCGCCTTCGGGATCCGGCACGTGGTCCTCAGGTATTTCAACGCAGCCGGCGCGGATCCTGACGGGGAAATCGGCGAATGCCACGATCCCGAGACCCACGTCATCCCGCTGGCGATACAGACGGCACTGGGTCGGCGGCCCGTATTCGAGGTCTTCGGCTGTGACTATGCGACGAGCGATGGCTCGGCCGTCCGCGACTACGTGCATGTCTCGGACCTGGCCAGGGCCCATGTCCTGTCGTTGCAGTACCTCTTGCAGGGAGGCGCGAGCGTTGCGCTGAATCTGGGTACGGGCCGCGGCCATTCCGTACTGGAGGTGGTCAAGGCAGTCGAATTCGCGACCAAGCGCAGGGTCAACCTGCGCCAGGCGCCGCGCCGGCCTGGCGATCCTGCAATCCTCGTCGCTGACCCAAGCCATGCGGCCGCAGTCCTTGGCTGGCGGGCGGAAATAGCAGCTATCGGTGAAATCGTGCAGACAGCGGCCAGCTGGGAAATCAGGAGACCAGGAATCCTCGGCGCCGCTCATGTCCATCTCTGATTGGCGCTCGCAAGAGAAGCAAATGCCAGTGTCGCAACCGCCTGAACTGGTCATCGATGCCCGCAATGGCAGCACACGATATCTCTCAGGCTTGTGGCGCGACCTGTGGCAGTACCGGGAGCTGTTCTATTTCCTGGCCTGGCGTGACGTCCTGGTGCGCTACAAACAGACCGTCATCGGCATCGCCTGGGCGCTGTTGAAACCCGTTCTCACGATGGCCGTGCTCATAGTCGTCTTTTCCCGACTCGCCAACCTTCCGTCGGGGGAATTGCCATACCCGATTCTCGTGCTGGCTGCGCTCTTGCCGTGGCAGTTCTTTTCCAGCGCAATGACGGAATGCAGCAGTAGCCTGGTCGACGATGCCCACCTGGTATCGAAGATCTACTTTCCGCGGATGATCATCCCGGCCAGTTCGGTGATCGTCAGCCTGATGGACTGGGCAATTTCCGGGGTGATCTTGTTGGCCCTGTTGTGCTGGTACGGTGTGCTTCCGGGCTGGCAGATCATCTTCCTGCCGTTGTTCGCGTTGCTCACTTTCGCCCTGTCGCTGGGCGTGGGGCTGTGGCTGGCTGCGCTGACCGTAAAGTATCGGGATGTCCGGCAAGTCGTTCCGTTTATCGCCCAGTTAGGCCTGTACGTCTCTCCAGTGGGCTTCAGCAGCAACGTTGTTCCCGAACAATGGCGGTTGCTTTATTCGCTGAATCCGATGGTGGGAATCATCGACGGCTTCCGCTGGGCAATTTCCGGCGGGCTGTCGCCGCTGCGCGTTTCCGACCTCGCCTTGGCTACGGTCGTTCTGTCTGTGACATTGTGGAGCGGAGCGCGATACTTTCGCCGCATTGAGCGGCGCTTTGCGGACATAATCTGAAGATGCCCGCAAGCGTAATAGAGGTCGAGAACCTCGGGAAACAGTATCTCATCAGCCATCGCAGCAGCATCGGCGGCACGACGCTGCGCGAGGAATTGACCGAGAGCGTGAAGGACTGGGGACGCCGGCTGCTCTCTCCGCGCGCGCAGCGCAGCCGCAGCAGCCTGGAAGCCTTCTGGGCCCTGAAGGACGTGTCCTTCCGGGTCGAGCAAGGCGAGGTGGTCGGCATCATCGGTCGCAACGGCGCCGGAAAGTCGACGCTGCTGAAAATCCTGAGCCGCATTACCGAGCCGACAACCGGCCGCATCGTGCTGCGGGGTCGGCTGTCAAGCCTGCTGGAAGTCGGTACCGGGTTTCATCCGGAGCTCACCGGCCGCGAGAACATTTTTCTGAACGGTGCCATCCTGGGCATGACCCGCGCAGAAATACGCCGCAGATTCGATGAAATAGTGTCGTTCGCGGAAATCGACAGGTTTCTCGACACGCCCGTGAAGCGATATTCGTCCGGCATGTACGTCCGCCTGGCCTTTGCGGTGGCAGCCCATCTGCAGCCGGACATCCTGGTGATCGACGAAGTGCTGGCGGTAGGAGATGCGGCATTCCAAAAGAAATGTCTGGCCAGAATGGATGACGTGGCCCGCCACGGCAAGACGGTGCTGATGATCAGCCATAACATGCTGTCGATCGAAAGCCTGTGCAAGCGTGTCATTTGGTTGCAGGCCGGCCAAATCAGGGAAGCGGGTCCTGCAAGTGTCGTGGTGGGGCAGTACCTGCAGACCGCGTCATCGGCCTTGTCGGAACGAACATGGCCGGACCCGGCCATTGCGCCCGGCAACGACGAGGTGAGATTGCACAAGGCACGCGTGCGTCCTGCGGGGGACGCAGCCGACAATACTGTCAGTGTTTCGCGCGCGTTCGTGATGGAGTTCGAGTTCTGGAATCTGCGGCCGAACGCTTGCCTTTACGTCAACTTGCAGCTCTACAGCCCGCACGGGCTGCTCATCTTCGAATCGGCGCCGGTACATGCAACACAATGGCTCGGCCGGCCGTTCCCTGTTGGCCTGTTCCGATTCACTTGCCACGTGCCGGCCAATCTTCTGAACAACGGCGTCCACAGCGCAACATTCGTCTTGGTCAGGGACGAGAATGTGATCCTGCACAGGGAAGTAGACATCCTCGTCTTTGATATCGAGGACTCCAACGAATACCGGGGAGGGTGGCTCGGACCCTGGGACGGCGCCGTACGTCCCATCCTGGGGTGGGATACTGAGCTTGTGGAACCGCGCATCGAGCGCACGAGGACCGATGCCCCGGGCGGAGACTCAACCGCATGAACCTGACCGTAGTCGTAATGACGTACAACCATGCCGCTTTCATCGCGCAAGCACTCGATAGCGTCCTGATGCAAGAAGTGCAGTGCGATTACGAGATCCTGATCAGTGAAGATCGCTCGACAGACGGTACGCGCGAAATCGTAACGGATTTTCAATCTCGGTACCCGGAGCGGATACGGTTGCTGCTTTCGGAGCGCAATCTCCGCAGCAACGTCGTCGTCCGCCGTGGCATCGACGCCGCTCGAGGCGCGTACATCGCGTTTCTGGACGGTGACGATTACTGGACTCGCCCGGACAAGCTCCAGAAACAATTGGATTTCCTGGCCGCGCATCCGCAATGCTCCATGTGTTTCCACAACGCCAGCGTCGTGTATGAGGACGGCGCCCGAGCCGCATGGAACTGGGTGCCGGATCACCAGCCGCCGTTCTCAACCTTCGAGGATATCTGGATGGGAAATTTCGTCCCGATGTGCTCGACGATGTTTCGGCGCTCCGCGCTGGACGCGATTCCCGCGTGGTATGACTCGTTCTTCCCTATCACCGATTGGCCGCTGCACATCCTCGGCGCCCGCCACGGGAAGATCGGCTATATCAACGAGGTCATGGGCGTCTATCGCCAGCACAGCGGCGGTTGGTACTCGGTGCACAGCGAGGCGGAAAAGCTGGAAAGAACGCTCCAGTTCTACCGCGACATGAATGCGAAACTGGGCTATAGGTACGATTCGCTGGTTCGCGCAGCGATTTCCAGGTACTTCTTCGAATGGGCCGAGGAGTACGAGAAACGCGGCGACCGGGAACGAGCGCGCCGATGCCTCAGGACTTGCCTGCAGGGACGCCCCTTCAACAGATATCTCTCGGCACGGGGGCTGCTGAAGCTGAGCGCGCGCCTTTACCTGCCCACCCAGAGCGTGCGTGCATGACGGATGATGCAGTCTATCGCGCACTTGTGCCGCCGGTGCCTCCTGGAGTCGCGCGTCCCCTCTGGTCGGTCATGATCCCGACCTTCAATTGCGCCGGATACTTGTGCGACGCGCTGCGGGGCGCACTGGCACAAGACCCCGGACCGGACGCCATGCAAGTCGAGGTGATCGACGATCATTCGGCCGATGATCCGCAAGCCGTCGTGCAGGACTTTGGCAGGGGGCGGGTAACGTTTTACCGCCAGCCCAGGAATGTCGGCATTACGCAGAATTTTCATGAATGCATAGCCCGTGCACGCGGCCGGCTGGTCCACCTGCTCCACGGCGATGACTATGTACTCGATGGGTTTTACGCAAGAATGGAGCAGGCCTTCGCGAGTCGACCTGAAATCGGGGCTGCGTTTTGCCGGCATTTCTTTGTAAATGCACGGGGCGACAAGCTGGCTGTTTCCGATCTGGAACAGCCGGTAAGCGGTATCCTCGACAACTGGCTGGAACGGCTCGCGTCCGAACAGAGAATCATGACACCCAGCATTGTCGTCCGGCGCGAAGTTTACGAAACCCTGGGCGCTTTCGACTCCCGTCTGATCTGCGCTGAAGACTGGGAAATGTGGGTGCGCATCGCCTCACGTTATCCGGTGTGGTATGAAGTCGCTCCACTGGCCGCGTATCGCATGCACGAGAATTCCAATACCGGCCGCCATGAGCGTACGGCTGAAAACATCCGTTACACGCGTCTGGCAATCGAGATGTTCACGGCGTATCTGCCTCCCGATCGGGCCGACCGCATTAGCCGTCGGGCCAGGGAAACCTATGCGCTGTCAGCGATCGATGGCGCGCGCTCGTTGTGGAGCAGGCACAACAGGGCCGGGGCCGTCGCACACCTTCGAGAGGCCCTGAAGCTCAGTCATTCGCTCAAGGTCATCGCTGCGCTGGCCAGGTCTTTCCTCTGGCGTCCTGCTGTTGCGCCCGAGTAGGCGCGGCGATCTCCGAATACAGTGCAAGAAACGCAGTTTCGGTCACCAAACCATACCGCCGAGCCGTCTTGAAACCATGACGTGCCACGAAAACCCTATCGCGGGGACGACTGACGGACGTTACCCCGGAAACGCTGGAGCAGCGCCAGTGGCGGTCGCGCTCTCGGGTTGCGGTGCCGTCGCGCAGCTGTATTACGCCCCCGCGTTGCAGGCACTCGAGAAGGCGGGCTGGCTCGAGGTCCGTGCGCTATATGATCCGGCCCCGGCGATGCGCAGGGCACTGAAACAGAGCTTTCCCTCGGCGTTGGAAGCTGATCGGTTTTCCCGTCTCTCCGAAGACATGGATCTGGTCATTCTCGCCTCTCCGCCCGCGCTGCACGCCGAGCAAAGCGTCGAGTTGCTGAGAGCCGGCATATCGGTCCTGTGCGAAAAGCCGCTTGCGACCTCCGTGGCCGAGGCTCGGACGATGATCGAGGCGGCGGCGGCCAGCTCCGGAGTGCTGGCCGCCGGAATGCTTCGGCGGTTCTTTCCGGCGACACAAATGATCCGCGAAATGCTGGCCGCGAAGGCGATCGGAGACATCACGTCCTTTGACGTGCGGGAAGGAGGCGTTTTTCGCTGGCCAGTTGTCTCTGCCGCGTACTTCGACAAGAGCTCGTCCGGCGGAGGTGTACTGATGGACATCGGAGCGCATGCCCTGGACCTGATGATCTGGTGGCTGGGAGCGCCCGTTGATACGTTCTACGAGGACGATGCAATGGGTGGGATCGAGGTCAACTGCCGCCTGCGCTGCGGGTTCGCCTCGGGGTTCTCCGGCCAGGTGAGATTGAGCCGCGATTGTCCTCTGGGGAGTCGCTACACGCTACGCGGCACGCGCGGGTGGTTGAGCTGGCAGGGCGAAACGAATCGCCTGGAGGCGAGTTTCGGGGAATCCAGGTATACCCTCAATGCCGCTGTCGAACATGCGGCAAGACCTGCTGCTCATTTCGAGCGAAGTTTTATCGACCAGATCTGCAATGTCATCGCGGCAATGAGGCGGGCCGAACCCTTGCGCGTTCCGGCAGCTGAGGTCCTGCCGAGCCTGCGCTTGATCGAGCACTGCTATGCTCGTCGCGAGGCGATGCCGATGCCGTGGCTGGGCGAGGCCGAAGCGCTTCGGGCTGCGGAACTTAACGAGCGCTCGCCGCGGAGGGCCGGGTGAGCCCGAGAGTGGCGATCGTCGGCGCCAATGGATTCATCGGCAGCCGGGCCGTAGAAATGCTCCATCTTGGCGGCAATGCGGAAGTGCGTCCCGTGGTGCGCACCGTGCAGGGCCAGGCGACGCTGTCACGCTTTGACCTGGACTGCCGGATCGCCGATGCCTGCGATGAGACATCGCTGTCTGCCGCGTTCAAAGCCTGTGATACCGTCGTGCACGCCGTCGCTGGCGCGCCCGCGACGATTCTGAAATCGATTACTCCTGCCTACCGTGCGGCGGAGAGGGCAGGTATCAGGCGGCTGGTGTATCTCAGCACGGCGGCCGTGCATGGTCAGGCACCGCCACCGGGTACCGATGAGAATGCGCGGTTGAGCGATCGCCAGCCTGTCGCTTACAACAATGCAAAGGTAAGGGCCGAGAGGCGGTTGAAGTCGCTGCGGAGCCGGGGTTCGGTGGAAACGGTCATTCTCCGGCCTGGCATAGTAACCGGACCTCGCTCGGCCTGGATAAGTCAGTTCGCTGCAGATCTGCTGGCGGGTACCGCATGTTGGCTCGACGGCGGCAAGGGCATCTGCAACAGCATTTACGTAGACAACCTGGTTTACGCGATCCAGCTTGCGCTGACCGCTGCAGCAGCCGATGGCCAGGCATTCATCGTTGCCGACGAGGAGACCGTGACGTGGGCCGATCTCTACCGTCCGGTTGCCGCGGCTCTCGGTTTTGACGTCGCCGACATCGCTGCTGCCTCAGCAACCGTGGGATCACGCAAATGGAAAGATGTCCTTGATTTCCTGCACGGGCATCCCGTGATTCGCCCCCTGCGGCTGCGTTTGCCGAGGCGCCTCAGAAGCACATTGAGTGCCGCGCTGTCCCCGCTGCCGCCGCCCGTACCGTCGCCGTGGACGTACCGGGCCGCAGGTGGCCCCGATTGCGTCACACATGAGGTGACGCCGGAAATGGCCATGCTATATAGCTGCACCGTCAAACTCTCGGATGCAAAGGCCCGGCGGGTCCTCGGCTACAAGCCGACCGTCAGCTTTGAAGAAGGTTGCCGCCGGACGCTCGGCTGGCTCGCGTTCGCTGGCTTTCCGGTCGCGCCGGATTACCTGAACCAGGCCGCCAGCGCACTGAACGGGTGCAGCGCACGATAGAGCAAGGGATGCCGATACGGGCGCAGTGCGGCATGCAGCGCACGCGCCGTTTCTCCCGCAAGCGCGTCTCGCGCTTTGAGATGGCTTTCCAGCCACTGCAGGAATGCCAGGCGCGCAGGATTTGCCCTCACCGGGTGATAGCGGCCCGCTGCAACCGCTTGCGCCGAGCTCGACCCGGAGTGCTGGCGGTAACGCTCGCCGCACCCAGCCTCGACATACACGGCGGCTGCCATGAGCATTTTTACCAGGAAGACCTGGTCTTCGTAGAGATCCTGGATCCGTTCATCGAACGCTCCGACTCGCCGGACAAGACTGGTGCGCGCCATTGCGGCACACAGACACGGGACGACTCCTGGCTTGCGCAACCATGTGGTCAACAGCGCGGGGCAGGTGTACAGGCGTTCGGGTTCCACGCCTAACTTTCCAATCCGGTCGCGGCGCCATCTCCTTCTGGAGCGATCCCAGCTGACCCAGTATTCGGTCGCCCCGTACACCATGCCGGCTTGGGAATGCCGTCCGAGCAAGTTCGTCTGATGCTCGAGCTTATGCGGCAGGAGCACGTCATCGGCGTCGAGAAAAGTCAGATAGGCTCCCCGCGCATGAGCTACGCCCAGATTACGCGAGACGCTCTTGCCGAGATTTCTGTGGCCTGCATGTTCGAAATATAGGATCTGACCCGGAAACTGCGACGCGTAGTCCTGAGCCAACTTGGAGCTACCATCTTTGGAACCGTCGTCGATGAGCAGAAGCTCCCAGGCGGGCAGTGTCTGACTCTGCACACTGATAATTGCGTCCTCAAGGAAGTCGGCGGCATCCAGGAACGGCGTGATCACGGAGACAACCGGATGCTCGGCAGCCGACTGAGCAGGAGGGTCAACGCCCGGCATGGCAACCGAGCGTGTTTCTGAGACCGTCGTAACGCCAGTAGAACCACTGCAGCACCGGCCAGCGTGCCGCACGTTGTTGCCGCCGCAGCATGCGCCACACTTCCGGCGAGCGTACTCCCTGATCGCGAAGATAGCGCTCGAGCCATTCGAGCAGCTGGCTCCTCGCCGCGGGCAGCTCCCCGCTCGCCTCCGCACGCGCAGAGTAACTGTCGTGCCTTTGCCGGTAGCGTGCCCACACACGCGACGCCAGGAATGCATGGGCCGTGACGCTCAGTTTCATGAAAAACACCTGATCCTCAAACATGCCGCGAAAAGCAGCCTCGAAGCCGCCAACACGGCTGATTGCATGGCGCCGTATCAGTGCATTACAGGTGGTGGGTGTCTGTGCGCGGTTCTCAATCAGACTCACGAGAAGTCTTGGAGGCGCGACGATCGTGTCCGCCGGCAAGCGCAAGTCACAGAAATCATCTTGATAATCGCGATGTCCACTCCCCGCCGCGCGCCAACTGCGCCACAGGAGCGTGCGGCCATATACGAGTTCGACCTGCGGATAGGCATCGAGGATTGCGAGCTGCTCGCCGAGCTTGTTGGGAAGCCAGGTATCGTCGGCGTCGAGGAAGGCTACCGCGTCGCCCTGTGCATGGGCCAGTCCGAGGTTTCTGGATGCGCTCATTCCCCGGTTCTCGTGGCCCGGGTGCTCGAGGTAGCGGATTCGGTGCGGCTGCGCTACCGCGTGTGACTTGGCGATCTGCGTGCTGCCGTCGGTAGAGCCGTCATCGACCAGGATCAATTCCCACTGTTCGTAATCCTGCGCCAGTACGCTCGCAATTGCTTCCTCGATAAAGCGCTCCTCATTGAGGAAGATGATGATGACCGAGGCTCGCGCTGTCGTACTCATCCCATTGCCCTGCGCACCTGCCGGGCGAGCTCCGCTTCGTCCCAGTTGTCCACTGTCAGTCGCGGCAGCAGATGCATCGGCGAATCACTGGAAAGACGCTTCCTGTCCGTCGTGCAGGCGAATTCGTAGCCCGCCTCGATGGCGAACTGCGCGGATTCCGCTCCATAATCGCCATAGGGATAAGCAAATCCGTAAACCGGGCGTTCGACCAGTCTTTCCAGGTCGCTCTTGGACTTCTGCAATTCCCAGCGCTGTTGCTCTGCAGGGCGCGTCGAGAGCGCGGCGTGGCTCACCGAGTGCGCCCCGATATCGACCCCGGGGCAGCCCGCGAGTCGTTTGAGTTCATCCACGGCCAGTGTGCGGCAAGGCTCGCGCAGTTGCTCGACGGCGCCAAGCTGCTGCCGGATCTCCGTCAGTGCTTCCCGGCGCGCGTTCTCCTCCAGAGGCTTCAGGCAGGCCCAAACGGCGTAATAGAATCCCAGACGCGTGTTCGGCGACGCTTCCCACGGATGAACGCCGCGGCTCGAGCGCGGATCCCACGGCTGCGACGCAGCAAGACCCGGCCGGAATTGGCGTACTTGTCCGCCCGCCCGCACCTGGAGCACTTCTGGCAAGGTTCCCGGCTGCAACAGCAGGCGTTCAAGTTCATCCCACCAGAATTCGCGTTGCGATCCGAGCATTCCGGACGTAACGAAGAACGTCGCCGCCAAGCCATGCCTGGTCAGAAGTGGGGCAGCGTTGATGAGGTTGTCGGCATAGCCGTCGTCGAACGTAATGGCGACGCTGCGCTCGGAGCGCGCTCCCGTGCGAAGCTCGTGGGCGAGCTGGCGCAAAGGGACCACGCGGCGATGCCGCTGCAACCAGTCCAGCTGGCGATCGAATGCCGGCGGGCTGACGCACATCTGCCATGGGTCCGACTCGCTCTCGCCAATTCGGTGATACAGCAGGATCAGGGCCTGCGCGCCCTTCCCTTGCCAAAGCGTGTCCCGCAGCTTCTGCAGCAGCTTCATGAACTCGCTCCGCCAGGGGGCTTTACGGCACGGACCGTGAGCAACAACGGATAAAGAGGATCGCGGTGTTCCAGTTCAGCAGTCGTCAATTCATCTGCTGCCATGCCCTGCAGGAAACAGATACTGGCCAGTACGTTGCCATGACTAGTCACTTCCAAGCCGTACGAGGGAAAAAGGGCGCCGAACAGGCGCTGTATGGCCAGCGGACCGAACCCCCAATACCATGTCGACCGCCATTGTCCCTGCTCGAGCTGCGAAATCGTGCCCGGCACCGTCAGCAGCAGGACGCCGCCGGGCTTGAGGATCCGATACATCGTCCTTACACCGGCGGCCACGTCCCACAGCAGGTGCAGGGTCTGCGTGACGATCAGGCAGTCGAAGGTGCTGTCCGGGATGCCGGACCCGGTGGTCAGGTCGGACACGATCGTGGTTGATCCCCCGGCCGGATACACATTCAACACATCGGAAGCGGCCACCTGGCCACCGCCAAAACGTCTCGTGTAGCCGTTATCCCCGATTTCCAGCACTCTGCCGCATATGTCCTTTGAATGATCTGACAGGAATTGCGCGACGTAATAACGATCCACGGGGATGCCCCGGTCGAATCCATACTCCCGACTGATCGGTTCGAGCCGGCGAAAATCACCCAGCGACACCTGACCGGGCGGCGGTGGGAAATCAGAATGTTTCAGCCGCGCTGCCAGCCGCCCTCCCAAACGGAACGGCAGCCAGGAGAGGACTTTGCGCAGGACGGTGCGGCCAATCAGGCGGCGGTTGGAAACCAATGCGTACGGGGCGCGCGTCAGCAACAGGCTCAAGTCTTTCGCCTGAACACGCCGCGATGCGCCGGCCCGGTACTGGTACGCGATCTGTCCGGCCAGTTTCGTCCCGTAACAGTCCTGCCAGTTCTTCAGCCCCTCCCGGTAGGCTCGATGCCGCTCACGATTGCCCCGGGTGTAAGGCCGCTGGCGTTTCAGCACTGCAAGCGAAGTGAGCAGCATCAATCGTGGATCGCGTGACATGTTGGACCCATGGCGCCGGTAATCGGCGACGACCGTTTCGTGGAACGCCACTTGGCCTTGTCGTGCAATGCGGAGATATAAGTCATAGTCCTCGCATGCGCGGAGCTCTTCGTCGAAACCTTGCAATGCGACGATCGACTCGCGCCGGTACATGACGGTCGCATGCATTTCGACGAAGTTGCCGCGCAGGAAGTCGAGATAGGCATCCGGCCCGCATGCGCGCAGCGGCGCAGCCGGCAATGCCTGACCTCCGGGCTCGACGATGCGAAACCGGCCGTAAACAAAGGACGCTTCAGGGCTTGACGCAAAGCATCTCAGTCCTGCTTCCACTGCCTCCGGTTGCAGCCGATCGTCCGCGTCCAGGAATACGACAAAGTCGCCCCGTGCCTCGCGCAGGCCGCTGTTGCGGGCTGCCGATAGTCCGCTGTTCGGTTGTCGGATACAGACGATCTGGGGATACCGTGCTGCGACTGCAGCCGTGTCGTCGGTCGAGCCGTCGTCGACGACGAAAATTTGCTGGAACGGCTGTTTTTGGCCCAAGGCGCTTTCGATCGCCTCGGCCAGGAACCGGCCGTGGTTGTAGCTGGTGATGACTAGCGTGACGCTCACGAATTGTCGCCTGTGCAGTTAGATTGGGCGTGCCGCATGGCCACGGGCGGCGGCTGCACGCGCAGCTGAAAGGCGACGGGCGGCAGGGTATTCCCCCAGGCCGCGCCATGTATGGCCTGCCAGGCGCCACAACAGGCGGGCCGGAAGAGGGTCTTTTCCGACAGCACGGCGCAGCAAGCGGACGAAAGGCTTTATCAGGCGCCAGGCCAGGAACACGATGATGGGCAGCTTGCGTCGCCAGGGCGCAACCCTCATGAATTTCGTGAGCATGGCGATGAGAGCTCGACCATGCCCAAGAATCTGCAATTCCGTGTCGTGCAATTCGCGACGGTGTTCATGCAGCACCCGCACGCGCGGTTCGTAAACCACTTCATAGCCGGCCTCGAGCGTTCGCCAAATGATGTCTTGATCACCTCCACCCGGCAACACAGCACCCATATCGAGTGCCTCGTCGAACCCACCGAGTTCCAGCACGACGGCGCGACGCACGGCCAAGCTCGCACCGAATCCGACGCCAATGGACCAGGCTACCAAGGGCCTTGGCATCCCGGGTGGTTTGGGACCGGCGCCGGGCGGCAGGTGAATTCTCAGGTCGCCGCACCGGAAGCCGCCCGTGGCTTCAAACAGCCGCGCTCCCTCATGCTCCAGTGACAATGCATCGATCCTGCCGGTGCACACGGCAATGCGCCGGCTCTGGGAGAAGACGTTGATCATTACTTCCACCCAGTCGTGTGCCGCGACGGCATCGTCGTCAATGAATGCCACGACGTCGGCCTTTGCCTCCTGCAATGCGCGATTGCGCGCAAAATCCAGGCCCGGCGCGGGCTCTTGGATGTATCGATACGTCGGGAAGTGCTGACAAACCATCCGTTCGGACCGATCCGTCGACGGGGCGTTATCGATCACCAGCACCTCGGCCGGTTTGCAGCCCTGCCGCACGATCGATTCAAGCAGCCGTTCCAGCTGCTCAGGCCTGTCCCTCGTGCAAACGGCGACGGCAAGTGTGATGGCTGGCAAATCTGGCATAGGGGGCGACCGTGACGGGGCGGCGAGAGCCTATCCCCATCTGGGCCGGTGTCGTGCGGTTCCCAAGGGCTTTCTCTTGACTTGCAACCAGCGCAGCGCACCTACGACCATGCCACTGACATAAGCAAGCCGTGAAACCAGGATTGCAGGCAGCATCAAGACTGGCTCGAATATCCGTACCCGCACCCAACATATCAGGATGAAGGCCGTGTGAGCGATGGCCAGCAGCGGACTGACGGCAATCACGAGCCAAGGATAGCGGTACAACCATGCCGCTCGCGCCACCCCGGTCTGGGACTTGACCTCCACGGCCGTATATCCCCAGCGATAGTTCCTGCGCATAAGGTTGCCGAATCCGGGACGATTGTAGTGATAAGCAATGGCTTTCGGCTCGAAGTAGATGCGATGTCCGGCGGCTTTCAATTCGCGCTGCCAGAAGCGCTCCTCATTCGCAAAATCGTACGGGGCCTCGGTCGTGTAACCGGATGTCGACAAGAAAGCCACGCGCCGGACGCTGAGATTGGGTGGCGGATGATGCGGAACCCAACCCGCACGCGCAGCTGGATGAATCAGATACCAGCCGCAGTAGTAGTCGCAGCGAGCGGTCGCCGGCAGCCCCGGTGGCAATGCCAACGATCCTCCAACAATCGTGGCCCCTCGCTCGTGAGCGCGAAGCAAGTGCTCGAGCCAGTCATCGGCTACTACACAGTCAGCGTCCACGAAGACAATAGGATCGCCTCGACTCTCGGCCGCACCACGATTACGGGCCGCCGCACAATTGCCGCGCTCTCCGGCCTTGCGTGCTTCTATCACTCGCGCGCCGGCAGCGCGTGCTAGCAAAACGGTGGCATCGGTAGAACCGTCATCCACCACTATGACTTCGATCCTCGACGCACGCGAAACCTGTGACGATATCGCCTGCACGACGCGGGCAATCAACACCGCTTCGTCACGCGCGGGGACGACGACCGACACGAGGGGCCAGGACACCACCGGATTCATGTCGTATTATCCACCCAGGATCGCGACGTCTGGTCGGGGAGCTTCAGTAGGCCGCCGCAGAGTTTGCGCGCCGTGCCGATGAATGACGGCCGCTGGATGCAGATCGCCGTGTTCCAGGGCCGCCCGGATCAGCGCGGTCGAGCCCCGATGTGCGCGCGGGAACCGCAATCGAGGCAAAGTCTTGGTCCGCACCGCTACGTCTCGCCCGCATTCATGTACCGATGAGCCGGTCATGTGGCGGCGCTTCCAGACCCGCGGTTACCAGCCTGGCTACTGTCACGGTTCATCGCCTCAAGGTACAGGGCCTTGACCTGCTCGGCGAACGACTTCCCGTCGTGACTCCTGCCGGCGGCCTCTAGCGCCTGCCGGGCAATGCGCACGCCGAGGGCCGGGTCCCTTAGCAACCTCACGATGCCCTTCGCTATCGCCTCGCTCGTGCATGGGACCAGAACCGCCATTTCTTCGCTGAGAAGGCTGCGGTGGCCACGGATATCCGTCGCCACAATTGGTTTTCCGGACTTTATGTAATCAAAAATCTTCAGCGGCACGTTGTCACCGTAAGCCCGCGGAGAAACGAGAACGTCTGCGCGCGCCAGGTAGGCTGGCACTGCGCCACGCCGCTGGCGCGGCAGGATGCGCAGATTGCCCTGCCGGGTCATCCGCATTGCTGTTTCGCTGTCGGCGGTCAAATGCTCAGCGGGGGCACCAATGAGGAGGAACACGGCTTTCGGGAAGACTTCTGCAACCTCCGGCATGGCGCCGACCAGCAGATCGAGCCCCTGATACGGTTCGAAAGTGCCGGTGTATACGATCAGCCGTGCATCGGCATCGAGATTCAATTCGACACCGGAAGGCAGGCTCTCGACCGGGAGATTACCTGCGTCCTGGCCGACAAATAACCATTCCCTTGCCAGGGCGTCTGGATCGAGCGATCTGACGTGATCGAGCAATCCCGCGCTGCAGATGATCGCGTCCGCGTTCCTCACCATCCAGGTCTCGATCCAATGCATCAGCGACCGTGCCGGCCTCAGGCGAAAGAGAAAATGCGTTCGCAGCTGATCCGGCAAGCTCGATTGCATGTCATAGATAACCGGGATGCGGCGCGACTTGCAGAAGGCAATGGCAGGAAGTGCCATCTCCTCGAGAACATGCACGACATCATAGTCGCCGCGTCTGATCAACGCGGCCAGCCGTGGAAGCATGCTGAGGTCAAGCACTACCTTTCGCAGCGAGAATCCGATCGGTACATCTCGATAAGCGAGCGGATTTCGGCACCGAAGGATGCGCAGATTTTGGATCGAGATTTCGGCACCGACCGGGTACGTGAGGAGGTCGATCTTCGCTCCGAGCGTCGCCAGCGCGGCGATCAGCTGGCCGACGGCGATTGGCGTTCCGCGATCCTCGTAGAACGGTTGCGGCGCCACGATCAGGACGCGCCCGATCCGGTCTTGCGGACCCCGTGCGGGTGAATTTATTGAATTATCCAATGTCATCTCACGCGCCTGACGGCGACGCAAGACGATGACGACGGCGAATCAATCTTTCGTCTGGTCCGGGCAAACCAATGAATCTTGGCGAATGTCGCTGCGCGTTTGAATTTTTGATCCCTGGGACGCTTCTCCACGATAATATTCTGCTCGAGCGCTTTAGTCAGTGGCGGGACAGCGAGCAGTGTCGCGGCCCAAACGTAACAGGAGGATCATCCCACCGCATTCTTTCCGTCTCCGTTCAGTCGGTGTGGCCCGACCCGGCTGATCCCGCGCCTGGACATTCTGGCCGACCACCAGCATGCGCTGCTACTGTAGCCCGCCGGTATCGAAGGTAACACCCGGCGCCGCCGCCATGACGCAGATGTGGCCCGCATACGGCGCGATGCTCGCGATACTCTTGACCAATTCGCTGTTCCGGATGAAGTAGTACGCAAGTTAGAGCTGGCGCGCGTAGACGATGGCGAGCGCGGTCTGCCCCGCGACCGATTTGAGATCGGTATCGAACACGAGGCGCGTGCAGTTGATCGCGAACACCATGCCCGCCACGCTGCAGACCGGCCAGCTCGCCCGCAACCTGATACCCAACCGCATAGTTACGACGACCATCGCCGGCACGACCGCAAACGCCACCCTGGGTGCTCAGGCGTGAGGCACGGACTCGACATAGCCGGCGTGAAACAACACCAGCGCAATGCAAACCCACAGCAGGAACTCGCCGCCGGGCGACAGCCGGTCGCCAAATTCCGGCTTCAGCGACGTAGCCTTTGCCGCAGCGGGCCTGGCGGCCTGCGCTGGCGTCGAAGCAGCGGCTTTCGGCAGCAACGATTCGAGACTGTCAGGGCGCGCTCCGACACCTGCCGGGCATTTTTCGATCTCTGCAGGATCCATATCCCCCCCCTGCCGAACCGCGACTCGATTGCCCTGCTGTCTCCCCCGACAATCAAATTGAAGCCGAGTTGGGCTATAGCCTGTCACGAGATTCATAGTAGTCAGCCATTGGCAATCCATGGCGGGCTGCTACCCGATAGTCGCGGGCATGCGGCTAATCGCCTCGCATATTCGCCTGCTTCGCCACGGTCGCCCATTGTTCGCGCCCAAAACTCAATTGCGCCCAGTAGCCATTCCGGCGTGCCTGCTCGCAGCGCGGCCACTCGATGCGCTCGCGCGGTGAGTTGCAGGGGCGCGTGCTTGGCGTGCCGGTGCGGGGTTTGCGGATCGCAATCTACATCGCCGCCTCGTGCTCAGCGGCGGGCGAACCCGCGGGCACGGCGGCGTCCGACGCCTTGACGCCCGGCACTGTCCCCGTCAGCTCGATGGGATTCGGCACGATCGGATCGTCCTCGGCGCGCAGCCGCAGGGCAAGGCCTTCCTCGCCCTCCGCCAGAGCGTCCTGCGCAATCGGAATCGAGACTGACTTCACCTGCTCGCCTGGCGCGAATTCGATGCCGAAAGAAATGCCGAGTTGCCAGAGCGGGACCGCGGGAGCGGGCGGAGCGATTCCGTATTGTTCGAGGAAGGCTGGCGGAACATCGTCCGTGTCCAGCTCGCGGACGCCGGCGGCCGCTGGCACAAGCTCGATCGGCCAGAAGACCCAGCCGGCGAGCGGCTCGGACAGCCGGAAAGTCCAGGCGAGGGAGCCGCCTTCGGCGGCGGTGACGTCCTTGGCATCCGCCGTCAATACGGGCGGTGGATCGTCTTCCTCGACGGTGAGCGAGCCCTCGAAGTCGCCGGTCACCGCGTTGCTGCGGGCAAGCAGCACGACTTGTGCCGGTTGCCGGAACGGCGTGTAGATTTCGTCGGCCGCGTAGGTGAACGGCACCGTTGCAGATTTCGTGCCTGGCTCGAGCACGAGCGGGAAGCCGGTGCTCGGATGATCGAAATTATTGAAATCGTTGATCTGCACCCACAGGCGTGCGCGGTGTTTCACCTTGCCTTCGATGCGGATCGGCACGTGGATCGTGATCGTGCCGGCGTCTCCCTCCTCCGCGATCACGTCGGCGACGCTCACGCGCGGCAGGTAAGCCGGGCTGACGTCCGGGAGGGTGTTCCGCCAGACGGACACGTCGAGGAGCCAGAAGCGGCCGCTCTGCGCGCGGGGTCTGAGCTCGATCGCCTTGACGCTGCCGAAGTCGACAGGCGCGCCGTGCAGGCTCACGCGCGCCTGCCGTGCGATGACTTTCCCGAGCGGGCTCGGGCCGTGATAGGCGCGCACTTGCAGCGGGCGTGCGCCGACCGCTGTCCAGCGGCCCGCGGCGTCGCGCACGCGGACGTCGAGCTCGATGGGGCCCGCGCCGGGTTCGCCGGCGATGCGAAAATCGAGGGCATCCGCGCGCGCGGCAGGCGGCGAAACGGGTATGAGTAGTCTCCCTCCCCCGCGGTTCCACGCGACCTCAAGCGCGCGCGGCGGCGGTGCCGTCTCGACGAAGGACATCGGCGACCAGTGCGGGGTCAGCTCGAATGCCAGCGCCGGCGCGCAGCCGCAGCGAAGATCGAAGGGACCGGCAAAGAAATAGCCGCGGCACTCGCGCGCGTACAGGAGTGATCCGGTCACGGCCGCGCCCGTGCCGGCCGCATAGAGCAGTTCCTTGCCGCCGCCGATCGCGTGCACGAAGGTGTCGGCGCGCCCGATCGTCGCCGGCTTCACGCGCGTGCCGTCGAGGAGCGCCAGCGAGCGCTTCTGGCCGGCGACGGCGAGGTCGACGAGGGCCGCCGTGTAAGCGAGACCAACGGACTGTTGTTCCGCGGGCAGGAGCCGGCGCTCGCGGGTGTCGCCGCACTGCGGGTCGGCGGGATCGAACCAGTCATCCCAGGCCGGCGACTTCGAGAGGCCGGGCGTCCACTCGGTGTTGAAGTAGTTGTGATTCGCGCCCATCGCCATCACGGACGTGCGCAGCGCCCGGTCGTGCGCGAGGCTCCGGCCGATGTCGACGTATTGCTGGCCCTGGAGGTCCGAGACGTCGCCGTCGCAGAACGGCAGGATCACCGTGGTGTGGGCTCCGGCGGCGACTTGCCGGCCGAATGCCGTTGGTCCGATCAGGACCAGGCCGCGGATTTTCCATGGATCGCTTGCATCGGAATCGATGGCGGCGCGCTCGACGCCCTCACCGCCGCGACTATGGCCGACGAGCACGACCTTACGGAGATTCACGCGCCCGCGGAATCGCCCGCCCCAGGGGTCCCCGCCCGCGATGCTCCAGCGCGCCCACAACGCGAGGTGATGGCGCACCAGCCCGGAGCGCGCGGAGGCTCCGCCGTCAAGGAAGATCCCGTCCTGTCCGTTGACGCCGTTTGCGGCGATCGACACGACCAGGTATCCCTGCGATGCGAGCACGTCTGCGATGTAGCGGTAGCCGGCATGGCTCGGCACGGGACGCCAGCCCGCCGGGCAAGGCCAGTCGGCGGAAGCCTCCCCGTCCGGCCCGCCGCGATAGCAGGTGCTGTGCCGGCCGTGCAGGAACAGCACCAGCGGCATGGGGCCGATGTCGCCCAAGGGCTCCGTGACTTCCGCAAGAACCTCGATGGGGGCCGGGTAGTCGCGGATCTCGAGACCGGCGAGCTGGTAGCGCAGGCGCTGGGTGCGATAGCGCCCGGGCACTGCCGCATCGAATGCGGCCGCAGCGGTCACCGGCTCGAGTGGTGCCGGTGCGGCGCCGCGGCGCGCGGTCAGCGGCTGGTCGATGCGCCTGCCGGCGGCCCAGACGGAGAGCTCCGCCGGTGGCTCGGCTGCGGTCAGGCGCAGGCTTAGGCGGTCGCCCTCCTGAATGGGGTAGCCGAGCAGCCGGGCGCCGGACCGGAACTCGTAGCGCGCGCCGCCCACGCGCAGCGGCGTCGAACTCGTCCAGCTGAGCGTGCCGCCTTCGAACTGCCAGCCGCTCGGCAATTCGGCGGCAAAGCTCACGGCCGCAATGCATGCGGCAGCCGCGCCAATGAGCGCGGTGAACAGACGCTGCGCGCGCAGAAACTCCGCCTGCATGACGAATGCTATCACGCAGATTTCCGACCCTCACAAAGGCGGATCGTTCCGAACCGCACGGCGTCGAGGGGGGGTCGTGCTCGGTGACCAGCACGCTGCAATCCACGACGCGCCGCATGCGCAGCCGGGTGCTTCGCGCGCTGCTCCGCTGCGACCTGGATGCCTGCGCGCGCTTTCACGCCGCCTTCACGAGGCATTCACCGCGCGATCACGCCGCGTCGGTCATCCTTCGCCTGCACGTCAACCTACACTCATGGAGGATCATCATGTCTGCAATGAAGAAGACCGGGGGGATCGCCCTCGTACTCGCCGGCGCCCTGGCTTTCGCCCAAGCGGCCGTCGCGGCGCCATCGGTGCAGCTTGTCTCGGGTCATACGACTGTCGCGCTGTCCGATGACCTGCTGAAGGCGCTCGTCGCGCTCGGAGTCGCACCCGGCAACGTCCTGCCGGGCGGCCTGTACCCGACCAGCAGCGGCGCAAGTGTCGTCTTCCCGATCCCGACCGGTGAACTGGACGCTTCGGGCCCGAAGCTCGAAATCCTGCACTCCGGCGGCCTGACGCTGACTGCGGGCGACACGCGCGTCGCACTCACCTCCTTCATCATCGATAACATCGGATCGAGCGGGCGGTTGAAACTTTCCGGCGTCGTGAAGGCCAATGACACGATCGTCGGCCGCCTGCCGCTGTTCTCGATCACGCTGACGCAGGCGCCCTCGGTAACGCCCGAGTCCGGCAGCATCGCCGGCCGCCTGACGGTTCGGCACGCAAGCGTGACGCTGACGCGCACCGCGGCCGAGACCCTCAATGCTGCGTTCGGGCTGCAAGGCGTGTTCACCGCCGGCTTCCCGATCGGCACCGCCCGCATCGAGGCCCGCATCCGCGACCTCGACGGCGGCTGATCCCCCGCGGACGGGCGGCCGGCAGTTTTTTGCATCCCCCACCGACTGCCGGCCGTCCGCCTCCGCATCCCCGGCTCCGCACCCGGTTAAACTCTGACCGGTACACCCATGAACGCTTGTTCCCGCCCATGATCCGACCGCACGCATTGCCGGACGAAACGCGGCAGGCCAGCCTGCTGCTGATTGAGGACCACCGCGACATCGCGGAGTCCATCGTCGACTTCCTCGAGCCGCACGGCTATGCGGTCGACTGCGCCGCCGACGGCGTAACGGGGCTGCACCTCGCGGTGACCAATACCTACGACGTGATCGTGCTCGACGTCATGCTGCCCGGGCTCGACGGCCTGTCGGTCTGCCGCAAGCTGCGGGAGGAGGCGCGCCGCGAGACCCCGATCCTGATGCTGACCGCGCGTGACACGCTCGAGGACAAGATCACCGGCCTCGACGCCGGCGCGGACGACTACCTCGTGAAGCCTTTCGAGGTTCGCGAGCTGGAGGCACGCCTGCGCAGCATGGTGCGCCGTCACCGCGGCGCGACCGCGCGCGAGATCTACACGGTCGGCGACCTGACCCTCGACCTCGCGACGCTCAAGGTAATGCGCGCCGGCCGCGCGCTCTCGCTCACGCCCATCAGTTTTCGGCTGCTTACGGTGCTCGCGCGTGCCTCGCCCCGCGTCGTCAGCCGTCGCGACCTCGAGCGTGAGGTCTGGGGCGAGGTGCCGCCCGACAGTGATGCGTTGCGCAGCCACCTCTACAACCTGCGCAAGGCGATCGACCGGCCGTTCGGCCGCGCGCTGCTACACACCGTCGCCGCGGCGGGATACCGGCTTGCCGACGATGGCGGCGGTTAGCGGGGTCCGCACGCGGCTCAGCCGCGCGTTCATGTTGCAGGCCGCCTTCATCGGCATTGCGGCCATCGTCAGCGTGTTCCTTGCCAACGTGATGCTCGAGGGTGTGCTGATCCGCCAGGCACTTCGCGACGAGGCGGATTTCTACTGGGCGCGCCGCGACGCCGACCCGGCGCATCCCCTGCCCGCCACGCTGAACCTCACCGGGTACATCGACGGCGGGCCGCGCGAGGTCGTTGCACTCCCGCGCGGCTTCCACGACTGGAATGACGGTGCGCGCCGGAATGTCGTATACGTCTCGGAGCACGCGGGCAAGCGCCTGGTCCTCGTCTTCGACCGGGGCGGCGTCGCGCGCCTCGCGACGCTGTTCGGCCTGCTGCCGCTCGCCCTCGTGCTGCTCGTCCTGTATCTCTCGACCTGGCTCGCCTTCCGCGCCTCGCGGCGCGCCTTCTCGCCGGTGATCGCGCTCGCCCGCCAGGTGCGGGAGCTCGACCCCTCTGCGGCAGAGCCCGGGCGCTTCGACCGCACGCGCCTGCCGTCCACGGACGACGAGGTCCAGGAACTGGCCGATGCGCTCGCCCGTTACTCCGAGCGCCTCGGCGAGTTCATCGCCCGCGAACGGGAGTTCACGCGCGATGCCAGCCACGAGCTGCGCAGCCCCCTCACCGTGATCCACATCTCTGCAGAGCTCCTGCTCGCCGACGAGCGGCTCTCCGACACCAGCCGGCGCGCCGCGGAGCGCATCCGGCGCGCGGCGAAAGACATGGACGAGCTGACGAGCGCCTTTCTGCTGCTGGCGCGCGAATCCGTGGCGGGGCTGCCGACGAGCGTGCTGTGCGTCAACGACGTGGTGGCGGAGGAACTGGCGCGCGCGCGCCTGCTGGCCGAAGGCAGGTCCATCGAGTCGCGGCTGATCGCCACCCACCGCCTGCACCTCGAGGCGCCGGAGCGAGTGCTCGCGGTGCTGGTGGGCAACCTGCTGCGCAACGCGTTTTCCTACACCGATCGCGGCGAAGTCGAGGTCACGATCGACGCGCAGGGGGTCGTGATCCGCGATACCGGCGTCGGCATCGCAGCGGAGAGGCTCGCCGAGATCTACCAGCCATTCGCCCGCGGCGAGTCGGCGCGCCGCGGTGGCTTTGGCGTCGGCTTGTCCATCGTGCGGCGCCTGTCCGACCGCTTCGGCTGGCCCGTGCACATCGAGAGCCAGGCAGGTGTCGGTACGCGCATCGAAGTCCGCTTTCCCGCGGCGCGCGTGGAGCCGATCGGGGCGACCGGATCCTGATGCAGCTGCGACAGGCGCGGTCCCAGACTGCGGCTTGATGCCGGCTTATGTCGCACCACCGGCCCGGGACCAGCCGAAAGGGCGAGATACGAATGGCGTACACGCGGGGCGCGCGGCGATTCACCTGCCGTACAGCCGCTGCCGGCTACAAGGTCGTTGCATGCCCCCGGCCCGGGCGATACCTGCGATGCATGTCATATGGATCGCCGGCCGGAGCCACTCATCGGACAGGGAGCCGGGAATGCGTGATGTCGAGTCGCCAGCACCAAATCCGCGCATCACGCCCGGCGCACTTGCAGCGTTGCACGCCGATGGGTTCGGCTGGGCGCTGACGCTTACCCGGGGCCGACGCGACGAGGCAGAAGACGTGCTGCAAACCACCTACCTGCTGATCTACGAGGGCCGCGCACGCTACGACGGTCGCGCGTCGCTCAAGACCTGGCTGTTCGGCGTGATCCGCAACGTTGCGCGCAGCCGCTGGCGCCGTCGCCTGTTGCGCCTGCGCTTCGAGACGTCCGCGACCGACGCGATGCTCGAGGTGCCGGCCGCGCACGAGTCGGCGCCGATCGACACCGTGACCGGGCAGCAGGCACTGGCCGCGCTGGCACGCCTGCCGGCGCGCCAGCGCGAGATGCTGGAGCTCGTGTTCTGTCGCGACCTGACCATCGAAGAAGCCGCCCGGGTGCAGGGCATCGCGCTCGGCACCGCGCGCACGCACTACGAACGCGGCAAGGCGCGGCTGCGCCGGGAGCTGGGCGCGTGAGCGACACGCAGCTGAAATCGCTGGTGCGCAGCGCCCTGGCGGCCCGCGATGGTGCGCTCGGGCCGCCCGCGTTCGAGCGAAGCTGGCGAGCCGCGGTCGCCGCGAGCGATGCGCGCCGCGCGCCGGCGCGGCACGCCTGGTTTGTACCGGCGGCCACGGTCGCGGGCATCGCCGCCATCGCGCTCGCCGTGGCATGGCAGTACCTGGGTCCCGGCAGCGGGCCAACGCCCTGGACCGAGTCCGCCGATCTGCAGCTCGCCCGCGAACTCTCGCCCGCGCGGCAGTGGCCGGTGGCGACCGACTCACTTCTGCACACCTACGAATATGGACTGCCGTCCGCAATCGTCATTCCCGAAATCGAGAATCCCTTCGAGGAGTCTTTCCTATGAAACGCCTGATCCTGTTGTTGCTCGCCGCCGTCCTTTGCTCGCCCGCCGCTTACGCCGAGGAGAAGAAGGACGACGACTGGATGAAGGGCCGTTTGTTCGCGCCGGAGGTGATTCTCGCGAATCGGGTGGCGCTGAAGCTCAGCGACGCGCAGCGTGATGTGCTACGCAAGGAACTGGTGGCGCTGCAGGCCAAGGCCGCCGAGATCGACTTCGAGATGCTGGACAGCGCGCTGGAGATCCAGTCGATGCTCGACAAGCATCCCGTCGACTCGAAGGCGGCACTCGCCGAGGTCGATACGCTGCTCGCGGCCGAGAACCGCAAGAAGCGGCTCTATCTCGAGGCGCTCATCAACATCAAGAACATGCTGACGCCGGCACAGGTGCAGATCGCGCGTGAACTGCCCACGGGCGACCAGTAAGCAGATGCTGGCCACCGCAGGCCCGTGAATCCGACAGGGAGGACATCATGGCTATCCGATGGATGCGCAGCCTGCGACTGATGCTCGCGGCCGGGACCGCGCTGCTGCTCGCCGCCTGCGGCGGCGGCGGGGGTGGGAGCGGCCCACCACCGCCACCAGTGATCACCAAGGCCGAGGCGCACCGCTTCCTGATGCAGGCGACCTTCGGGCCCACCGAGGCCGACGTCCAACGCGTCATCGACGTGGGATACGAGGCCTGGCTCGACGAGCAGCTGCGCCTGCCGGCGACGAAGCAGCTCACCTACATGCGTACCCTGCCGCAACCGAATACGCAGGACGACCGCATGGATGCCTGGTTCCAGTCGTCGCTGAAAGGCCGCGACCAGCTGCGCCAGCGCATGGCCTTTGCGTTGAGCGAGATCTGGGTGGTGTCCGAGATCAGCGCGCTCAGTGAATTCCCGCAGGCGCTCGCGTGGTACTACGACCTGCTGGCGGAAAACGCCTTCGGCAACTACCGCGACCTGATGGAGCGTGTGACGCTGTCGCCGCAGATGGGCATCTATCTCAGCATGCTCGGCAACGAGAAGCCCGATGCAGCGCGCAACATCCGCCCCGACGAAAACTACGCGCGCGAGCTCATGCAACTGTTCACGATTGGCCTCGTCGAGCTGAACATGGACGGCAGCGTGCGTCGCGACTCAGGCGGCGTGCCACTGCCGACCTACGACCAGGAGACCATCGAAGGCTTCGCGCACGTTTACACCGGCTGGACCTTCGGCGGCTCGCCCAGTTTCTACCAGCCGTCCTTCGACTGGCTGCGGCCAATGGACCCCTACGAAGCCTTCCACGACACCGGCGCCAAACGCGTGCTGAACGGTGCCACCATCCCGGCAGGCGGCACCGCGCGCGGCGATCTCGCGGCGGCGCTGGACAACATCTTCGCGCACGACAACGTGCCGCCGTTCGTGTCGAAGCAGCTCATCCAGCGCTTCGTGACGAGCAACCCGTCACCGGCCTACGTCGAGCGCGTGGCGCGCGTGTTCGCCGACAATGGCCGCGGCGCGCGTGGCGACTTGGGTGCCGTGATCAAGGCCGTCCTGCTCGACACCGAGGCGCGTCAGACGCCGACCTCGGAAGACGCCGGCAAGCTCAAGGAGCCGCTGCTGCGCCTTACCGGTCTATGGCGCGCTTATGGCGCTGCTGCCACCAACGGCCGCTACGTCGTGCCTGGCCTGGCCTTCGTGCTCGGCCAGGCGCCGTTGCAGTCGCCGTCGGTGTTCAATTTCTTCCGCCCCGACTACGCGCCACCGGGCGAGATCTCGCAGGCCGGCCTGGTCGCGCCGGAGATGCAGATCACCAACGACCTGACCGCGGCGTTGACCACCAACATCATGACCATCGCCGTCTTCGTCTGGAACCGCTTTGACTCGAATCTCCCTCCCGAGGCGGTGGCGATCGATTTCAGCGGCGAGGTCGCCGCCGCGTCCGATCCCGCCGCGCTGGTCACGCGCGTCGCCGAGCGCCTGCTCGGCGGCGCACCGTCGACCGAGCTGTGGCGCGAGGCCGAGGCGCTCGCCGCGCAGTACCCGGAGGACCAGGCGGCGCTGCGCGTGCTCGAGGTGACGCACCTGATCGCGACCTCGCCCGAATACGCCGTGCAGCGCTGAAACCCCTTCGCGAACGGCGCCCCCATGGAGCGCACAGTGGAGCAAACAGGCATGAATACGATCGATCGAAGACACTTCCTGCGGCTCGCCCTCGCCACCGGTGGCGCGCTGGGACTTGGTACGCTGGCCGCGCCGGCGCGGGCCGATACTTCCGGATACCGTGCACTGGTCGCGGTATTCCTGTACGGCGGCAACGACTCATTCAACATGGTCGTGCCGCGCAGCGCAGCCGAGTATGCGGTGTACGCCGCGGCGCGCCAGAATCTCGCCATCCCGCAGTCGGGCCTGCTGCCGATCTCGCCGCTGACACCGGACGGCGCAACCTATGGTCTGCATCCGTCGATGGGTGGATTGCAGCAGCTGTTCGGCACCGGGCGCGCCGCGATCGTCGCGAACACCGGGCCGCTGGTGGAGCCGGCCACAAAGGCGCAGGTGCTGGCGCGCAGCGTTGCGCTGCCCCCGCAACTCTTCTCGCACAACGACCAGCAGGACCAGTGGCACACGTTGAAGGGCCGCCAGGTGCTGGTCACCGGCTGGGCGGGTCGCGTTGCCGACCTTCTCGAGGCCGATCTGTCCACGCAGCAGCTGCCGATGAACCTGTCGATCGCCGGGACCGTGCCGTTCCAGGCGGCTGCACAGGCCGAGCCCTATGTCATCGGTGACCAGGGCGTGGTCGGCTACGCCGCGCTCGATGCTTCCGTGTTCAACGGCCCGCTGCGGCGCCGCGCCTTCGAGTCTCTGCTCGCCGCCCGCCAGCCGACGATCTACGGGCGCGCAGTCAAGTCGGTGCACCAGCGCGCGCTGACCTACGCGGATCGCGCATCGACCGCGCTGGCTGCGGCACCGGCGCTGACCACGTCGTTCCCGGACACGCCGCTCGGTCGCCAGCTCGCGATGGTGGCGAAGATCGTGTCGGTGCGCGGCACGCTCGCGATGCGCCGGCAGATCTTCCTGGTCGGCATCGGCGGCTTCGACACCCACGACGTGCAGAACACCGCGCAGCCGGGACTGCTGGGCGGTGTCAGCGCGTCACTAGGCGCGTTCGACGCGGCGATGACCGAGCTCGGCGTCGGCTCGCAGGTGACCGCGTTCACGATGTCGGACTTTGGCCGTACCCTGACGAGCAACGGCGACGGAACGGACCACGGCTGGGCCGGGCATCAGCTGGTGGTCGGCGGCGCGGTCCAGGGCAGCGATATCTACGGCACGATGCCGCGACTTGAGATCGACGGCCCGGACGACGTCGGCGGCGGTCGCATCGTGCCGACGATCGCCGTGCAGCAGTACGCAGCGACGTTGCTGCGCTGGTTCGGGCTCGACGAGACGCAGATCGACGCGGCGGTGCCCGGGCTCGGTGCGTTCGCCGCACGGGATCTCGGCTTCATGGCGTAGCGGCGGCGATCCGGTGGAGCGAATCCAGATGCCCCTGTGTCGATATTCATCCTGACGATCTTGCCGATCGATGGCACGCCTGGACTATCGAAGACGAACAGCAGGCAGTAGCCGGGCGGCGCGATTTCCAGCTTGGCCGGCGTCTGAACGAACAGGGTCCCGCTGCGTTCCGTGAACGACAGGTCCAGGAAACGCCGATCCATATTGCAGCGCACGGCTATGATGGCGCCGGGCGATTGAGCCCGTTCGGATTCCGGACCATGGACATCTGGTCGCAGGCCAGAGCGATCGCGGCGAGCACGCCGCGGGATCGCAATCGCTACGTTGATTTCCTGCGCGCCGCATCCATGCTGGTCGTGATCACCGGCCACTGGCTGATGGCCACGCTGTACTACGAGGACGGCGCGCTCAAGCCCGGCAACATCCTCGAGCTTCAGCCCCGCATGCAATGGCTGACCTGGCTGTTCCAGGTGATGCCGATCTTCTTCTTCGTCGGCGGCTATGCCAATGCCGTTTCGCTGGAAAGCGCGCAGCGGCGCAATTTCGGCTATGCGGCCTGGCTGGCGATGCGGCTCAATCGCCTCGTTACGCCGCTGCTTGTCCTGCTGCTGGCGTGGGGCCCGTTCGCGGCGATCCTGCACTTCGCAGAAGTGAGCGGCAGCGTCATCAAGCTGGCGTCTCGCGCCGCTCTGATTCCGATCTGGTTCCTCGCCATCTACATCTTGGTCGTCGCGCTTGCGCCGGCGACGTACCGCGCCTGGCGGCGTTGGGGATTCGTATCGTTCTGGGCCCTTGCCGCTGCCGCCGCGGTGGTGGATGCCGCGTTCTTCATGGCCGACCTGCGGTGGCTGGGCGGGAGCAACTACTTCTGGGTCTGGCTCGCCATTCACCAACTCGGCTACGCCTGGCGCGATGGCCGTCTCGGCGGCCCGGGGCGGCTGCTGGCCTGGGCAGCGCTCGGACTGGCGGCGCTCGCGCTGCTGATATTCAAGGGGCCCTATCCGCTCGCCATGGTCGGCTCGCCGGGCGAGGCCGTGAGCAACTCGGCGCCGCCGAAGATCACGCTGATCGCCCTTGCGTTTGTCCAGTTCGGCGTGCTCCTCGCGGCCGAGGCGCCGATGCACCGCGTGCTGGGCCGGCTTCGTGTCTGGGCCGCAACGGTGCTGATCAACGGCATGATCATGACGGTCTATCTCTGGCACCTGACGGTCTTGGTGATCTTGGTGGCGCTCGCCTACGTGGCGGGCGGACTGGGTCTGCGGATCGAGCCCGGAAGCCCCGAGTGGTGGCTCACGCGTCCCGTGTGGATTGCCGTGCTTTACACCCTGCTGTTGCCCCTCGCCCTGATGCTGGCGCCACTGGAGCGGCGGCCGCGGGCGGCAGATGCACCGGTGCCGGCGGCCGCGAGGCAGGTCGGCGGCGCTGCACTGCTGTGCCTCGGCGTGGCGCTCCTCGCGCGGTTCGGCTTCGGCAACGCGCCGCTGCCCGGACTCGACGTGGCCGCATGGCTGATGGCGATCGCGGGTGCCGGCATCAGCGGCGCGCTGCGGGGAAAATAGCCATCGGACCGCGGTCGCCCGCTCCATCGCCCGCACGGGAGATGCCATGGCGCCAAGATTGATTCCGCTTCCTGGCGCAGCGCGCGAGAAGAAGGCGCTTTGGAATTCCTATCCTGCTACTTGTTTTCCTGCTTGTGGCATTCCATGCAATTCAGCGGCGCCTTCTTTCCCTTGGCATTCTCCGCCTTGTGGCAGTCGATGCAGGTTCCCGACTGTGCCGTCGGGTTGTGGAACGCGGCCTGACGCTTCGTCTTCATCGAGGGCATTGCCGCATTCGTGTGACAGTCCGAACAGGCCTGCTGCGGCGCGCTGGCGGGTTTCTCGGGTCTGGATGCATGGTGGCATGTCACGCAGTTGTTGCCGGCCCGCGCGACATGGAGCTTGTGCTCGAACCGGACGCCGCCCAACGGAGATCCCGTGAGAATCACGACATCCTTGGGCACCGCCTTCCTGGATTCAGTCGGGGCTGGCTCTTGCGGCGCAGGCGGAACTGTCTGGGCCGGCTGTGCTGCCTCTTTCGGCGTCGGTTCAGCCTGGGCGATCGCCTGCGCCTCCGGCGCCCGGGGCGGTTCGGCCTTCGGCTGGAGTGCGGGAGCCGGTGGCGCAGCCGCAGCGGGCGGCTCCTGCTTGCTGGGTTGGCTGATGGTCTCGGGCTGGGCTGCCGGCACGGCCTGCGGCGCTGGTTCGGGCTTGATGGCCTGCTCTTGAGCTGGAGGGCTTGCCTGACTGGCGCCCTCACTGGACTGCTTCCCGGAGCAGCCGCCGAGTACGAGAACGAGGGTGAGTGAAAGCGCCGCCCATCCAGTCGGTTTGTTCATCGTGGCCTCCATCGAACGGATCAGGACATCCGTTTGATCGATAGGAAATCCGAATCGACCTTGCTGTCAAGCGCCGGATGCAAGCGCGCTCGGGCTAATCCTCGAAATGGCGAATCGTGGACGCGGTGCTCCGTATGCAACTAGGGAATTTCGCAGCGTACGGCTGCGGGACCACCGTCTAAGGCGCCGCGGCCGCAAAGCAACCTGTAGTTATCCTGTTTACGGCATCATCAGACGGCAGCCGGCACAAACGCAGCGTCAGATCATCCGGTGACTACTGGACTATGTGAGGCCAAGGTCCCCTCGAATTAGGATGACGTAAGTCTGCTAATTCCCATCGTGGTCGGAGTCGCCGGGTATCGCACGCTCGAGATAATTCCAGCCATCCTTCACTGCGCCCTTGGCTTCGCTCCAGGCGAGGCGCGACTTGCCCTTTGCAGCTTCCCATGTGGCCTGGACGCTGGATTCAACATCCTCGAACTTGCGGCCGGCATTGCTGCCGTGAGCGCTGTAGCCGAGCTTGTAGGCCGGCTCGTAGTCGTCCCACCCGCGATCGACCGTGAGGTATGACGCGTTCTTGAAGTTGCTTTTCCAGTAGTCCGCGTAGACCGTCGGATTTACGGCTTCGGCGACGCTGTCGCCTGCAACCGCTCCAACGATGCCGCCCACCACTGCGCCTGCGCCCATGCCAAGAGGGCCGCCAATGGTCCCCAAAGTAGCGCCAGCGAGGCCGCCGGCGACTGCGCCGGTTCCGGCGCCGACAGGATGATCTTTCTTGATGCTGGACATAGCGATGCTCCTCACCTTAAGAAACTGATTTCATATTACGAGCACATGCTGATTCAGCCACCGGTCACAGTCTGTGCGCTGGCGCGCTTAACCATGATTACAGGCGCCTGACTAGGAGATCAGCGTTTCTTGCGTTCGCCGAACATCATTTCGAATGCCATGCCTGCCCCGATGTTGGACTCGCGGCGCTCGAGCAAGCTGTCGCGTGGCCACGTGACGCTGGAGCGAAGTTCGAGGAACAACCAGTCCCGCTCAAAAATGGTGCGGCGGTAAATGACCCGCAAACCGTAGTCGGTGATGGGAACTTCGCGGTCTGACTCCGCGGTCAGACCCGCCTGATACGAAATCGCGCGTCCATCACCGAGGTTCTGGTAGAGCGTGAAGTTCGAGAACCAGCGTACGCCCTGGGTCTCCTGGGTGAACGTGGCCGATCCAGTCCAGCGCGCGAGCAATTTGTCGGTGAGCAATCGCTCCAGGTCAAAGCGTGTCGTAGCGCCAAGGCGCTCGCTTTGCTCCCAGAAGATCGTTTCGCGCAGACGCAGCAGATTGCGTGCCAGTATCGGCACGGCAATTCGATATGTGCCCTTGGCGTACGGCCCCGCCGAGGAGTCGAGGCTGGCGCCTAGGCCAGCGTCAAAGTGCCCGCCGCGCCGGCCGGGCTGACTGTAGCCCAGGCCGACTAGCAGCGCATCGTCACCCTCTCGTCCGAACTGGCGTGGCAGGGTGTCAAAGTCGTCGCGCAGCTCCGTAACGTATTCATCAGGATCAACCCTGCCGACAAACAGACTATAGCGGTCACTCATCTTCGGCAGTTTCATCTGAACCCGGAACCGCAAGCTGGGATCCCAGCGATTGCGCTCGTCCCATAGTGCGCCTATCGCGAGACTGCCATGTGTTGCCTGGTATTCGTCATCAAACCGCGCGCTGCCAAAGAAGCCATCAAACCAGACCGCCGTAAAGCACATGGACTTGTACAGGCCGGCATGCATGCGATCGATCCATGCCGGGCCTTGCGGCTTGTCCCGACAGAGTTCACTGATGTCGGCCGCCGGAAATGCCGGTTCAACAGGCACTGGAATGGCCCGGATCCACTTGGGTGCCGGAGAACCAGACGGAGGTCGCGGGCCAGTCTCGCTCCCCTGAGCCGTTGCCGCCGCGCACAACATCGTTCCGAACACGCCAACAATGAACCGGCGCACGACGCGCTGAGCGAAGTAACGGGTACTCACAAGTCCACATCTCCTCTCCAGACTGTGCTTTCTTACTTCTGCGTCTGGCCGGGGTTCGGTACGGTAGCGCACATATAATCTGCCGGGATTGCGCGCAAGCTTTGCCTCTGCTGTTTGCCGACGATTCAAGATGCATGAGCGCCGCAGAAGAACCTGACGTCGAGTCTCCCCCGGACAACCAGTCTCACGTTGCACCGCGGCCGGATTCCGCCCATGCCATCGTTCGTGCGCCTGGCGACTTCCGCAATATGTCACTTGGGCTGATCGCGGTGATCGCGGTCGTGATCGCGCTGTATTTCGGCAGCTCGGTATTCATCCCCGTCATGCTGGCAGTCATGCTGAGCTATGCGCTGTCGCCCGTCATCGATCTCCTGCATAGATGGAAAATACCACGCGCAGTCGGTGCAGCGCTGGTGCTGCTCGGTGTCGTGGGCGGGGCCGGGTCGCTTGCTTACTCGGTGAGCGACGACTTGGCCGAGCTGATCGAGTCCCTCCCCGCCGCTGCGCGGAATCTTCGCCAGACTTTGCACAACGAGGGTGTGACTTCGCCGAGTGCGGTGGGCCAGGTGCAGAAAGCAGCATCCGAACTTGAGCGGGCGGCGCGCGAATCCGGCGTTCAATACCCTGGAACGACCTCCAGCGGCGCTACGCGAGTGCAAATCGAGCAGCCCAGGCTGAACATTTCCGATTACCTGTGGTCGGGAGCGCTCGGTGCGGCCGCGCTGACCGGCCAGGCTGCGGTTGTGTTGTTCCTCGTATTCTTCCTGCTGATCAGTGGCGACACGTTCCGACGCAAGCTCGTCGCGATCACGGGCCCCGCACTCAGCGAGAAGAAAATCACCATCCAGGTGCTGAACGAAATCAATAGCCAGATTCAACGTTATCTGATGGTCCAGATTGCCACCAGCACACTGGTGTCCATCGCAAGCTGGCTCGCATTTCGCCTGCTCGGCTTGGAGCACGCCGCGGTCTGGGCGATCGCGGCCGGCGTCTTCAACCTGGTTCCCTATCTTGGCGCGATGATTGTCACCGCTGGGACGGCGCTCGTCGCTCTGTTGCAGTTTGGAAACTTGAAGATGGCGCTCCTCGTCGGAGGCGTGTCACTTCTCGTTACCAGCCTCGAAGGTATGTTGCTGACGCCCTGGCTCACCGGGCGTGCCGGCCGGATGAACCCTGTCGTCGTGTTCGTCGGCGTGCTGTTCTGGGGCTGGCTGTGGGGTGTCTCGGGCCTGCTGCTCGGCGTACCCATCATCGTGATGATCAAGTCGGTTTGCGACCACGTGGAAGACCTGAAGCCGGTCGGCGAATTGCTGAGCGAATAGTCTGGAGCGGTTCGCGGTTGTTTCAATGCTGCGTCACCGCCAGATACCTCTATGTGCTGTACCGTACAGACCGGCTGGGCTCCCTTGGCGCAATCTCACGCTGGCACTTGAGCGCCCGGCGCAATGGTTCCTGTGGAACCTGCCAGACGCACCACGGAGACCTGCGATGAACATGAGCACCTTGAATCGACTGACAATGTCAGTCGTGATCAGCGCGGCACTGGCGGCATTCAGCTTCCCGATCCACGCACAGCCACAATCGAATCCCCCGGGCCAACAGACCGCGGAAGAAAAGCAGGCCGAGCAGGATAAGCAGGACGCGCAAGACAAGAAGGACAAGAAAGCTAAGCAGGACGCTAAGAACGAGAAGAAAGATCAGCAGCAGCAGAACGACCAGAAGCAGGCCCAGCAGCAGGAGCAGAAGCGCCTTTCGAAACAGCAGCAAGAGGAGCGCATCCGCGAACAGCAGCAGAACGAGGCTCAGTTCCGGCTGGTGGCATCACGCCGCGAGGCGGCCTTGGAGCAGAAAGTGTCCCGGCTCCAGCAGCAGAAGCGCATGGCGCAGTACCGCTTTCAGCAAGACTACTTCACGCGCATGCGCCAGCAACAGGCACGCTACGCCAGTGAGCGCTACGACTATTACAACGACCCCTTCTACTACACGCCATCGAACTATCGCTACCGGCGCGACGGCCGCTACTACGAGACCAATCAGTATGGCGCCGACATCATTCGGCAGGCCTTGAACTACGGCTACCAGGAAGGCTTTCATGCCGGGCGCGCGGATCGGGAGGACGGCTGGCGTTTCGACTACAGGCAGTCATACGCTTATGAGGACGCCAATTACGGCTACTACGGCCGTTACGTGCGGCAGGACGAATACAACTACTATTTCCGCGAGGGTTTCCAACGCGGCTATGACGACGGCTATTACAGCCGGCGCCGCTATGGCAGCAACAGCAATGGTTCCGACATCCTGCTCGGCGCCGTGATCGGTGCGCTCATCACATTCGAAGTGATGCACTAACAATATCCGACGGTTCCCGGCTCGCAGGAGCCGGGAATCGCCTCCGGAGTGCAGCATCTGGCGGGCACCGAATGAGCCGCCTATGCAAAGATAGGCCCCGTGGAGGACAACCTGTCATTGCAATGCCCTTATTGCGGCGAACCGGTCATGTTGCAGATCGACACAGGCTGCGGCCCGCGCTAGGAGTAGTCGAGGACTGCCCGACCTGCTGCCGCCCCTGGCAGATTGGAGCCTGGATCGAGGACGACGGTACCAGGTGCGCGATATTGCGTACGGGAGATGATAAGGCACAGCCGATCCAACGAAACTGCTCTTCGGTCTTGCCGTTCTGATCACAAAACGACGCCCGTATCCCTTAAGCAGCACCGGTGAAGGGCTTCAGCGAACGCGCTCGAGCATCCGGTCCTGGTCTTGACATCGCCGATCAGGAGCCGGTCGCCCCAAATGGCGAATTCCTAGAGATATCGACGCGATCGTACTCGCGGCCCTGTCCTTGCGACAACGCCGCGCCGCGGGGCTCGTTCTCCGGCTGCGTGCCACCCCTTCCGCGCAGCACCTTACCCAGCCCCCTCCCGAGCCGGCAAGCAGCGTTCCCGGCACCAGCCTCCCCGCACACCTGTTCAGGCCGCCTCTTCCGGCCACCTCCGGCATGCTCAGTCCACGCGCCACGCACGTGCCGCACGGCAAGAAAAAAAAGAGGCCGTTTGAACTTCCAATCGTCATCCTCAGCCTGATGAGCATCGCGGCGGCCGCCGTTCACATGATCGTCTTGAATACCGGGCCCGCGTAAGCGCTCTCCATTCCGGCTTTGTCGTAAGCGCTGACCAGGAAGTAATAGGTCGCCGGTGCCAGATCGGAAACGACTGCGATCGTCAGGCCTTCATTTGCAATATCGATGGAATTTGGATAACTGCCGATCGCAGTGCCGTACCGGATCCGGTAACCATCGAGATTGGTCAACGGTGAGCCGTCGGTGCGTGTGGTTGGCGCCTGCCAGGACAGTGTCGCACTACCCATTGAAGACTGTTGCACTTCTATCGAGAAGATCGGCAACCGCGCCGTCGCAATTCCGTCAGTGACGCGAATGCGGATATCCGCGTAGTTGCCGACCGTTCCGGGGCCCGGCGTACCGGTCAGCGCACCCGTGGCCACATTGAACTTCGTCCACGACGGCCGATTCGAGATGCTGAAGGTCAACGTGTCGCCGTCGGCGTCGCTGGCCTTTGGCCAGAACGAATAGGCCAGACCCTCGCGCGCCGTCGCCGGTGGCGTGCCGCTGATCTTGGGAGCCTGATTGGCCGCCGCTGCCACCGAAGAAACCGCCATTGTTCCTGCCAACATCACGACTGCCGCAACACTGCGCTTAGAGACTCGATACCTGCCTTTCTGCTGGACCACGTCGACTACCCCGCTGTTGTGTGGCCGGGCTGTCGCACCGGCCACAAACAACGGACGCCGAGGTGGTGCACATGCGTGCAGTCTCAAGTGGCAGCCCCGCTATCATGACCCGTTCGGCCAACAGACCGGTGGATTTGCGCCCCCGCCTTTCGACGGGTTTGCCCTGTTTCACTGTCGGCACAACTATTTGGTACGAAAGCGGTCACGAACAAGAATCGGGTGTCGCAACAGGCCGACAAATCGCGACACTCCGGGCCGCAACCGCTCGCCGCCTCTCGACTAAGGCAGCGAACCCTCGGTGCTGATCGCGACCGCCGTTACGATCGTGGGCAGCATCGGATTTGTCAGCCTGGTGACACCGCACCTCGTGCGGCTCTTGATCGGCCTGAGCTCACGCTGCGAAGTTATGAGTGTCCCGGCATCGTCCGAGACGCACTTCGCACCTGTCTTGCGCTGCCTTCAGGGCCTGCAGATACCAGCTCGGCCGGGCCCGCAATTGCGGGCGGAACGGACCGCCAGGGGCTGGCGCTGGGCCGCTGTCCGGGCAATCTTTGCCACGGGCATGGGGTCTGCAAGCCCAGGATCAGCCGCCTACCCAAGGCGTTCCAGGGGCCCGCATGCGCCTGGGCCAGCAATGAGAAACACTCTCATTCCAGTGTCAGGTCTGGCGGGCCGCCGCACGAACCTGGAGGTAAGCCTGGCCACGCCCCATCAGGCGCGCAAAGCCCGCGGCATCCTGTTTCGCAACCACTGCCTGCAACTGCGCAACCGCGTCCGCCAGCGCCGCCAGGGACTCGCCGCCGTATTCGTTGAGCGCCTGGATCTCGAAGTAAAGCGCCGGGCTGTCGTTCGCGACCAGCGACGCGACGCCCAGTTGTGCATCAAAGGTCGTACTCGAGAGCCGCGCCAGCCTCGGCGCAGCTTCCCCGCTGTCCGCCAGTGCCGAGAAGAACGCGATGTTGACGGCGTGTGAAAGGCCCAGCACATAGGCGATCAGCCGGTCATGGTCATCGAGGGTCGTGACCACCTGTTCGGCCATCGTCGAGGCAAACAGGCTCTGTGCATCGCTGACCGCATCTTGTCTCCCGACATCCACATGGATGACGTGCCGGCCCGACAACAGGTCGGTCTCCGGGCCAAACATGGGGTGTACGGAGCTGACCCGGACCCCGGCCTGCATCAATGCCTTCAGGCCGCTACGCAGCGGTGTCTTCAGCGATCCGATGTCGAAGACCAGTCCGGGCGGCCGGTGGCGCGCCAGTTGTTCAAGGATCGCCGCCGTAATACCGAGCGGTGTCGCAACGACGATCACGTCCTGTGCCAGGTCGCCGCTCTGCCAGTCAGCGCGATGCGCATGGGCGCCGAAAGATCCGGCCGGGTCTGCCACTTCCACGAGGAAGCCCTGGGAATCAAGGAATTCGACGAACCAGCGCCCCATCTTGCCGGCGCCGCCGATCACGAGTGCGCGCTTGCCGCTGCCCTGGCCCTGGGCCGCGACCAGTGCCTGTTCCTGGGTCGCGAGTGAACTGCGAATCAGGAGTCGCAACAGGTTATCGACCAGTGCGGGCTGCAGGCCGAGTTTCGCGGCAGCCGCGCGTGCATTCAACAACACCTCGCGCTCGCGCTGGAAGTCGCGGGTGGGATGGCCTGTCGCGCGCTTGACGCGCGCGATCTCGGTCGCGAGGCGCTGACGCTCGGCAACCAGTGCGAGCAGCTCGCCGTCCAGCCGGGTCAGTCGTTCGCGCAGTTCCTCGAGATTCATCTGGGCAGGCGCCTCGATTGCATCCGCCCTGTGTACCGGCCCGCCCGCATGAACGCAAGCGGGCCGGTAATCCCTGCATCAACTGCCGCGGCGGTCAGTCCGTGAGCTGGAAGCCGAAGTACCAGTAGTCATCGCGCGGGTCGCGATACCAGCGGCCCGGGCGATAGTCGTAGCGGCAGTTCCGCGAGGCATCGCGCCAGCCGGTCTCGTAACCCAGCCGATAACCCTTGTTGCTGCGGTAGTAGGCCGGCGGAATGTGACGCCAGCGATCATGCCGCCAGTCATCGTGGCGCCAGTCATCATGGCGGCCGTCATCGTAGCGGGAATAGCGGGACTGCCCGTGATAGCGGCCATCGTCATTGCGATCTGACCGGTCATCCGCGAGCGCCGAGCCCGTGAGCAGCGTCGCAAGCATCGCCGCCACCAGTGTTGACTTGATCATCATGGCTCCTCCTTGGGGTGCGTGGAGCCAGTCTCAGCCGACCAACCTGAATCACGGCTTAATCAATCTTTCAGGCCTGCGATAAATGTCAGGACGACGCGGTTCAGGCGGTCGGGGGAATCGAGTTCCGTGTGATGGTGGCTGGCAGCGATTTCAATGAAGCGGGCGTCCGGGATCTTGATGCACCACTGGCGTTTCTCCGCACTCGGCGTGAGGTCGTGTTGCGCACCGATGACCAGTGTCGGCGCCCGAATCGCATGTAGCCTCGATTCGGCATTCCAGCGCGTCAGCGTGCGCAGTGTCGCGAGATAGACCCAGCGGCTGGTGTGGCTGGCCCGCCGGATGAATCGCCTGCGCAGCCGGCCCTGGCTGCGCGCCGGAAACATGCCCTTGCCGAACACGCGCGCGACACCCTTGACGCCCAGCACCAGCGCCAGCAGCACGCGCAGCCAGGCCATTCGCCGACGCTGCCAGTTTGTCAGGGTGAATCCCGGCGCCGTATTGACCAGCACGAGCGATCGGACGAGCCGCGGTGCGCGCAAGGCGAGCTCGATCGCGACGGCCCCGCCCATCGAAAGCCCGACGACATGCGCCCGTTCGACTGACAGTTCGGCAAGCAGCGCCATCAGATCGCGCGCGTGCTGCTGGATGGTGAATGGCTCACGCCGTTCGCTCGCCCCGAAGCCGCGCAAGTCCGGCACGATCACACGGTGCCTCGCCGCGAATTCCGGTATCTGCATTCGCCAGTCGTCGTGACTGCCGCCCAGGCCGTGCAGCAGGAGGACCGGCGCGCCCTTTCCGGTGTCGACGAAGCTGATCCGGGTACCGTTGACCCTGACATTTAGCATGGAAGCTGCAAGTTACACTGGTACGGCGGCGGCGCGTTAACATCGCGTCATGAAAGCGTCGGCACTGTCGCTCACGGACCCTCTGCCAAAGGACCCGATGCCACTGGCCGCGTCCTGGCTGCGCGAGGCCTGGGAAAAGAAGACGCTGCGCAATCCGAACTCGATGGTGCTCGCCACGACGGATGCCGGCGGCCGGCCATCGGCCCGGGTCGTGCTTTGCAAGGAACTCGTGATAGACCCCGGCTATCTGGTCTTCTATACGAATTACGAATCGCGCAAAGGCGAGGATCTCGCTGCGCAGCCCTGGGCAGCCGCCGTATTCTATTGGGACGACTTGCGGTGGCAGCTGCGCTTCGAGGGACCGGTCGTCATGTCGCCAGCGAGCGAGAGCGATGAATACTTCGCGACCCGACCCTGGCAAAGCCGCCTGGCCGCCATAACCAGCCGCCAGAGCGCGCCCGTCGCGTCACGCGAGGACCTGCTCGAAAGACTGCGCGACATGGCAAACAAATATGGCACGCCGGATCCATTTTCCGCAGACGATGGCAAAGCGGATCCCGGGTTGCGCCTGCCGCGACCGCCGGCTTGGGGCGGGTATCGTCTCTGGGCGACTGCGGTTGAATTGTGGGTCGAGGGCGCCTATCGGCTGCACGACCGGGTCCGCTGGACGCGGGAACTGAAGGCCTCAGGCGGCAGCTACAGCCAGGCCCAGCCATGGCAGCACCAGCGGCTGCAGCCCTGACCGACCGCGCCGGACCGCGGCTTTCGAGCGCAGGCCTTGACGTCAAAGTCAGCGGCCGTGCGCTGGTCCACGCCCTGGCTTTTGAAGCGCGCCACGGCGAATTCATCGCCGTGCTCGGCCGCAATGGCGTCGGCAAGACGCTGACCCTGCATACATTGGCGGGCCTGCGTGCGCCGGCGGCAGGTTCCGTCCAGCTGGACGGCCGCGATCTGGGTGGGTGGACGGGCCGCGAACGAGCACGTCGAATCGCACTACTGCCGCAGACGACCGAGGATCCGTTTCCATCCACCGTGCTCGACACGGCGTTGATCGGACGGCATCCGCATCTGCCGTTCTGGCAATGGGAAGGTGACGAAGACCTGTCGCGCGCGCGCGCCGCGCTTGCCACGGTTGGACTCGCGGGTCTTGCAGCGCGTGACGTCACGTCCCTGTCCGGCGGCGAGCGCCGGCGGCTGGAGATCGCGACGCTGCTGGCGCAGGACGCGCCCGTTTGCCTTCTCGACGAACCGACCAATCATCTGGATCCGCAGCACCGAAACGAAGTGCTCGAACTTTTCCGGGGGCGCGCCGATACGGGCGGGCTCGTCATCGCGGCACTGCACGATGCGACGCTCGCGGCACGTCATGCCGATCGCGTGCTGCTGCTGTTCGGCGACGGGCGCTGGCAGTATGGCGACGCGGACTCGACGCTGAATGCGCAGAGTCTGTCCGAACTCTATCGGGTGCCCATCGAGGAATTGACTTCGCGCGGCAGGCGCGTATTCGTCAGCGTCTGAATTCCTCGAGGATGGGCTCGTGCAAATGACCGTTGCTCGCCAGGATGCTGGTCGACGCAAGCGAAAGCGGCGCGCCGTCCAGGTCAGTGACGCGGCCGCCCGCCTCCTCGACGATGACCGCGAGTGCTGCGACGTCGAGTATGTGGATATTCGACTCGATCACGGCCTCGATCTTGCCGGCCGCCAGCAGGTGGTAGTGAAGGAAATCGCCGAAGCCGCGGATCCGGTCGAGCCGCGTGATCATTCGCCCGAGTGCGGCCCAGCGCGGCCCGCCGGCAAGCGTCCTGAGATTGCCGGTCGAGATGGTCGCATCCTCGAAGCGGCCGATCTGGCTGACCGCGAGCCGCGCACCATCGAGCCAGGCACCTTGCCCCCGCTCGGCCCAGGCGGTTTCGCCATAGACCGGCGCTGCGGACACTCCGAGTTCCAGCCGCCCGCGTTGCCGCAGCGCGATCTGCGTCGAAAACATCGGGTAACCGCGCACGAAGGACTTGGTGCCGTCGATCGGATCGACGAGCCACAGGCATTCCGCGTCCATGCGTTCCGCGGCGGACTCCTCGCCGTAGAAGCCGTCCGCGGGGAAGCGGCCCTGCAGCACGGCCTTGATCGCAGCTTCGGAGGCTACGTCGGCCTCGGTCACCGGCGAGCGATCGGCCTTAATGCGCACCTGGACATTGCGGCGATAAGAATTCCGGATGATTTCCGCCGCCGCCGCGGCGGCGGCGAGCGCTGCATCCAGACGAGCCGAATTGGCCATGCCGCAACACTGCGTTCTGGATTCCATGCCGTCAACGGCCGCTTGACCGCGGGCGCGGCGCTGCCTACATTGGCCCCGATGACAGGTGTCCCGGGTCTGATCCCGGGCTAATCGGGAAGCCGGTGCGCGAGTCGCTCGCAATGCCGGCACTGCCCCCGCAACGGTAATCGGCGCAAGCCGCATCACGCAGGTTTCCCTGCAGCCACTGCCGGATCCTCCGGTGGGAAGGCGATGCGAACGGCCCCCAGGGCCCCGCCGCAAGTCCGGAAACCGGCCTGTCGCTGGCGCCAGTCGCGGTGGGCGACAAGGGTTGCGGGCTGTCCGCTCCTCCTCCTCCCATCGCCCCGCTCGGGAGGAGCATGAATGAACTCATATGCGATTGAACCGGTCGTCGTCACGGCCACCCGCACCGAGAGTGCCCTGGAAGAGGTGCTCGCAAGCGTCGACATCATCGGTAGCGCGGAAATCCGCCGCCAGCCCGCCGCAGATCTCGGCGACCTTCTGCGCATGCGCGCCGGTGTCGAGGTAGCGCGACTCGGCGGGCCCGGGCAGCAGACGTCGCTGTTCCTGCGTGGCACCGACTCCAATCACGTGCTGGTGCTGGTGGACGGCGTGCGCATCAATCCAGGCACCATCGGCAGCGCCGCGATCCAGAACATCGCACCCGAACTCATCGAGCGCGTCGAGATCGTCAAGGGCCCGCGCTCGACGCTCTACGGCTCGGACGCAATAGGCGGCGTGATCAATGTCATCACGCGCCGCCGCACCCAGAGTGGCGGCAGCATCCAGGCAGGCACCGGGAGCTTCGACAGCAGGAGCGCCAGTGTCGAGGGCGGCATAGGCGGGGAGCATGGCGACGCGTCGCTTGGCGTCTCCTGGATCGACAGCAACGGCTTTCCGACCCGCCGCGGCGACTCGATCGATCGCGGCTACCGGAATCTTTCGCTGATGGCTGCGGCGCGCACGGAACTTTCCGGCGTCGAGTTCGGCCTTCGCGCCTGGCACGCCGAAGGCACCTCGGAATATTCGGATTACTTCGTCACGCCCGTGGACCAGGACTTCGAGGACTCGGCATTCGCAGCCTCCGCCGCATTCGCGCCGTCGGACAGCTGGCATTCGACGATCACGGCCTCGCACATGCTGGACCGGCTCGAGCAGAAGCAATCGACCGATTTCCTGCGCACCCGGCGCTGGCAACTCGACTGGCAGAATGACATCACCGCATCGGAGCATCACGCATTGACCGCGGGCGTCGTCTGGCAGGACGAAGAAGCCGAAGCGGAGTCCTTCGGCCTGCGGTATGCGACGGATATCGCGACGAGCCAGTTCTACCTGCAGGACCAGATGTCCTTCGGGAGGGCGCAGGTCCTGCTGGCGGCGGGCTTTGTCGATCACGAAACCTTCGGCAGCCACGAGACCTGGAATGCCGAATTCGGCCTTGCGCTCGGCGATGCGACGATGCTGACGGTATCTGCGGGGCGCGCCTTCCGCGCACCGGATGCCACGGATCTCCATGGCTACGGCGGCAACGTAAACCTCGACCCGGAGCAATCACAGAGCTACGAAGCCAGCCTGCGCCACGACACGGCCGGCGGGCACCGCTTCTCGGTGACCTTGTTCCGCAACGAAATCGACGACTTGATCGAGTACGTCGTCACCAATCCCGATACATTCGAGGGCGAGAATCGCAATGTCGCGCGGGCGCGCATCGAGGGACTGGAGGCCAGCTGGCGTTACCAGGGCGAGCGCTGGGGAGCGGGTGCCACGGCCACCTTGCAGGATCCACGCGACCTGGTCACGGACCAGAGCCTGTTGCGCCGCGCCGAAGAGAATTTCACGCTGGGCGTTGCACGCCGGATGGGCGCTCACGAGGTCGCCGTGGACCTGCTCTATGCCGGCGAGCGCAAGGATTTCGGGCAGGTCACGATGCCCGCCTACCTGCTCGCAAACCTCTCCGCGAGCGTTGCGGTCAATGAGGGCTGGACATTGCTCGCGCGAATGGAGAACCTGCTGGACGAGGACTACGAGCTCGCGCGGGGCTTCAACACGATGGGCCGCAGCCTGTTCGTCGCCGTCCGGCACGAATTCCGGTGAGGAGACCCGATGGGCAACCGGCTGTCAAAGATCTATACGCGCACGGGGGACGACGGAACGACCGGTCTCGGCGATGGCAGCCGCGTGCCGAAGGACGACCCCCGGGTCGAGGCTTACGGCAGCGTGGATGAATGCAACAGCGCGATCGGTGTCGTGCTCGCGGTCGCCGGCCTGCCGGCGGATATCCGCGACGTGTTGATGACCGTGCAGCACGAACTCTTTGACCTCGGCGGTGAACTCTGCATCCCCGGTCATCGCGCGATCCAGGCGGGCCAGGTATCGCGCCTCGAGCAGACATTGGATGCCTTCAACGAGCATCTGCCACCGCTCAAGGAATTCATCCTGCCGGGCGGCGGCACGGCGACCGCGGCCTGTCACCTGGCGCGCACCATCTGCCGGCGCGCCGAGCGCCGCTGCTGGACGCTGGCGCGGACGCAGGCCGTTGCTACGGAACCGCTGCAATACCTGAACCGCCTGTCGGATCTGCTGTTCGTGATCGCGCGCGTGCTGGCGCGCCAGGAATCCGGCAGTGAAGTGCTCTGGAAGCGCGAGCAGCGCTGATTCCTGCTCCCGCCGCTACGAGGCCGGCGCCAGCCCGGTGCGTTTGCGCGCATCGTCGAGCTCCGAGCAGACCTTTGCTGCGCCCTGGCTGATGCGCGGACTCGGGCGTGCGAGCAGATCGGCCGGTGCGCGATAGACGCTGCCGCTCGCAACCGCCGCGAGCCCGTCGAAGCGCGCCCAGTATTCAAGCGGATCACCGTCGTCGGTGGACAGGATCGCCTGAGGCGCACGCACCAGCACCGATTCAAGGTCCACCGGCAAAGCGAGCGCCGTCGCATCGGCGAACACGTTGATGCCACCGCACAATTCAACGATCTCGCTGATCAGGTGGCTGCCGCCGACTGTGAAGAGCGGCGCGTCGTCGACCTGCACGAAGACCCGCAATTTCGGACGCGCACGGTATTCGGCGCGAAGACCCGCAATTTCGGCTCGAAACCTGGCCGCTGCCGGCGCCGCGATGTTCTCCGTGCCAGCCAGGGCGCCCAGTGTTTCGAGTCCGACGGCGATGTCATCAAGCCGCAGCGTCGGAATTCCGACCACACGGATTCCGAGTGCTTCGAGCCGCGTCCGCACTTCAGGCGGCGTGCCGGACTCCCAGATCACGGCGACGGTCGGCGAGAGGGCCACGATCCTCTCATAGTCGAGCCGGAAGGCATCGCCGATCCGCGGCAGCGCCCTGGCGGCCTCCGGGAAGTCGCTGTATTCACTGACCGCCACCAGTTCATTCGCGGCGCCCGCAGCGAACAGGAGTTCCGTCAGATTGGGCGCGACGCTGATGATGCGTTCGCCCTTTTGCGGTGGCGCCTCCGTCGTGCAGGCCGCGAGGCAGGCGGCCAGCAGGACCGGCAGCAGTGTCAGGCGACCCATGCGCCGAGAGAAAGCAGCGCGATGACGGTCAGCCAGATCAGCATGGTTCGCCGGATCAGGCGGAGCGCCGCCCGCGCCGGAGCTGCGGACGCAGCATCCTCGGCTTCGATTCCTGCGAGCGCCCCGCGGCCCGCCAGCACCAGCAGCAAGTCATTTCGCTCCATGATGCGGCCGACCGCTTCGACACCGCGGCCCATCTCGCGACGCGCTTCCTCGAAGCTGCCGGCGAGCGCGTAGCTGAGCGATACGAGCCGGGCCGGCAGCCAGGCGAGCCCGAAATGAATGCGTTCGAAGGTGCCCGCGACCGCCGTCAATGCCGTTGGGTCCGCGATGGAGGCGCGCCGCAACAGGTCGCTGGCGCGGAACAGCCAGGCCGCGACGGGACCGAGCCCCGTAGGCCCCAGCAAAACGAACCAGAACAGGACGCCGAACACGCGATTGTTGGCCTGGACGAAAGCGGCTTCCTCGACACTCTCCGCGCGCGCTTCACGGCGCTGCGCCGCGTCGTGCTCAATGATGATGGCAGCGGTCGCTCTCGCCCGGTCGGTATCGCCGGCCGTCTCGGCCGTGATGTACTCATCGAGCTCCTTGTCGAGGTCACGCGGGCCCAGCGAAAAGACCAGCACGAGCGCGGCGAATATCACCCAGGTCAGCGACGGCAGCCATTCATCCAGCGAGATCGCCACGAGCGCCACCGGCAGCACGAGCAGCAACAGGCCCGCGACTGAACCGATGGCCTGGATCGTGGCGCCCGATCCCGCGACGCAACTGCGCAGCCAGCGGTAGTAGCCACCGATCCATCCGGGTTCCCGCAGATGCAGCACCTGCGCGAGCACGCGCTCGCAGAGCAGCGCCAGCACGACCGCGATCAGGGTCATGCGAAGACTTCCCGCGTCATCCGCCCCCCAACGGCCGCGACCCGGCGTTCCAGGCGCTGCCAGTCGAAGGCAGGGCCGGGATCGGTCTTGCGCCCCGGTGAAATGTCGCTGTGTCCCGCGATGGCGCCGGCTGCCAGTGCCGGATAGGCCAGTTGCAAGGCGGCGATCAACGCTGCCAGCACGGGATACTGCCGATCGTCATAGGGTTCGTCATCCGCGCCTTCCAGCTCAATGCCGATCGAGAAGTCGTTGCAGGCCTCGCGCCCGCACCAGTTCGAGGCACCTGCATGCCAGGCGCGCATGCTGAACGGAACGTACTGGGTCAGTGTGCCATCGCGCGCGATCAGCACATGCGACGAAACGCGAAGGTGCTGGATGGTTGCAAAGTACGGGTCTGCTTCGGCCGGCAGGGAATTCGTGAAGAACCGGTCGATCCAGGGCCCGCCGTAGCGGCCCGGCGGCAGGCTGATGCCGTGGATGACGATCAACTCGGGCTCGGCGCCCGGTGGTCGAGGATCGCAATTGGGCGATGGCAGCCGCCGGGCACCGGACAGCCACCCGACCGGGGAGTTGATAATCAATGAATCGGCGGATGCCGATTCCGGGGTGCGCATGCTCACAGCTTACAGCCATCCGATATTCCCGCGCATGGCGCTGATACCATTTGCGGGTGCGCCCGATGAGAACCCCCTCGCCCAACGCAGCGATTGCCGCCCGCGATCTCGCGGTCGTCTGGCATCCCTGCACGCAGATGAAGGACCACGAGCGCCTGCCGATGATCCCGATCGCGCGTGGCTCGGGAGTGTGGCTCTACGACTTCGACGGGCACCGGTATCTCGACGGCATCAGTTCCTGGTGGGTCAACCTGTTCGGTCACGCAAATCCGCGGATCAATGCCGCAGTGCGCGAGCAGCTCGACCGGCTCGAGCATGTGATGCTCGCCGGCTTCACCCACGAACCGGTGCTGGAACTCTCTGAATGCCTGGTGCGGCTCCTGCCCCCGGGCCTGACTCGCTGCTTTTTCGCGGACAACGGCTCGGCGGCCGTCGAAATCGCGGTCAAGATGAGCTTCCACTACTGGCAGAACCGCGGCCGGGGGCGCAAGTGCCGCTTCATCACGCTCTCGAACAGCTACCACGGTGAGACATTGGGCGCGCTCGCCGTCGGCGACGTCGAACTCTACAAGAAGGTGTACCAGCCGCTCTTGATGGACGTCATCACCGTGCCCTCGCCGGACTGCCATCTGCGCGAACCCGGCACGGACTGGGAGTCGCATAGCCGGCGGATGTTCGCCGCGATGGAGCAGGCGCTCGCGGAGCATGCCGATGAAGTCGCAGCCGTCATCGTCGAGCCACTGGTGCAGTGCGCCGGCTCGATGCGCATGTATCACCCGGTCTATCTCTCGTTGCTTCGCGAGGCCTGCGATCGCCACGGAGTCCTCCTGATCGCGGACGAGATTGCCGTCGGCTTTGGACGGAGCGGAACGATGTTCGCCTGCGAACAGGCGGGTATCCGGCCCGATTTTATCTGCCTGTCCAAGGGGCTGACCGGCGGCTATCTGCCGCTGTCGGTGGTCGTGACCACCGAGGACGTCTATCAGGCCTTCTATGATGACTATTTGCGCCTGAATGCCTTCCTCCATTCCCACAGCTACACGGGCAACCCGCTCGCTTGTGCCGCGGCGCTGGCAACTCTTGCGATATTCGCCGAGGACGACGTGATCGAGCGCAATCGCGTGCTCGCAGGCCGCATGGCGGTGGCGACGGCGGCCCTTGCCGATCACCCGCATGTCGCGGAAGTCCGCCAGACCGGCATGATCCTTGCGATCGAAACCGTCAAGGACAAGGCGAGCGGCGCGTTCTATGACTGGCGCGAGCGCCGCGGTCTCAGGGCCTATGAGTACGCATTGTCGCAGGGCGCGTTGCTGCGCCCGATCGGCAACGTGATTTACCTGATGCCGCCCTATGTCATCGAACCGGGCCAGATTGATTGGCTGGCCGGCATTGCGCGGGGCGCGGTGGATGCGGCATGCGCCTGATCCGCGTGTTCGTCGAATCCTTGCTTGCACCCGGTGCGCGCATCGAGACCGCCGGCACAGCCGCCGTGCATGTCACGCGGGTGCTGCGCCTGGTCGCCGGTGATCCGCTGACTGTCTTCAATGGCGACGGCAGCGACTACCCCGCCAGGCTCACGGCGGTCCGCGGTTCGCGCGTCGAAATCGAGGTGCTGCAGCGCCTGCCGGCGCGGCCGGAGTCGCCGCTGAAGATCGCACTCGTGCAGGGCATCGCGCGCACCGAGCGCATGGACCTGATCGTACAGAAGGCGACTGAACTGGGCGTGGCCGCCATCCAGCCGGTCGCGACGTTGCGCAGCGTCGTGCGGCTCGATGCGAATTCCGCGCAACGAAAGCTTGCGCATTGGCGCGGCATCGTCATCGCCGCCTGCGAGCAATGCGGTCGCGCGCGCCTGCCGGCCATCGCCCTGCCGCTGCCGCTGTCAGATTGGCTCGCGAGTCCGGCACCGGAATCCGTCCGCCGGCTGCAGCTCGCTGTCGATGCGCCCGAATCACTCGCATCAACAGCGGCCGGCGCGGCCGCCATCGAATTGCTGATTGGTCCTGAGGGCGGTCTCGATGAGAACGAGCGGATATCGGCCGCGGGCGCGGGTTATCGACGCTGCTCCATCGGCCCACGCGTGCTGCGCACCGAGACGGCAGCGCTCGCTGCGCTCGCGGTGCTGCAGGCAAACGCGGGTGACCTGTGCTGAACCCGATGCATGATCACACCGCGCCGGCGGACCGCGGACTGCGCTTGCTGCTGGATCCGTATCTTTGCTTCGGCCCGGGCTCGGAATCGATCTGGCCGACGATCTCTGCGATTGCGGCGCGCGCAGCTGCGCTCGGGCTCGCGCTCTGTGTCGAGGAACGAAGCTGGACCGAGGCTGGCAGCGATCCGGACGTCCTGCGACGCGGCGTTGATCTCGCGCGCTTTGAGCCACTCACACGCATCGACGAACTGCCGCTGCCGAGTCCGCGCGACCTCAAGGAGCGCTTCATGCCGGCGCGCAGCGAGCTCGACCAGACCGACCTGCGCCTGCTGGGCGCACTGCTTGCACGCCGCGCAGAGTTTCTGGTCGCGGAAGACGGGCGCTTGCACCGGCTGGCACGGCGCGCCGGCCTCGGCGAGAGTGTCATCACGCCCTGGGACACACTCGCCTGGCTCGATTCACTCGCGGGCCGGCCACGGGAGCTGTCCGTCGCCGAGGCCGATTTGCCCGCAGCGCTTGCCGATCCGGCGCTGGCACGCATGCTCGCGGAGGATTGCGAGCCCTTCGATCCCTATTTTGCATCGCGACTCGGCGCCCCCGGCACCCGCCTGTTGCTTGCGAGTGAGGGCGGCGCCACGGTTGCGATCGGCCTGCTGGTCGAGGAAGCCGGCGACCTCGTGCTCGCCGCACTGGCAAGCACGGACTTGGCGGGTGGTCATCGCGCCCTGGAACCAGTCGTTGCCGCGGCACTCGCGACGGCCAGGCGGCAGCGGGCAGGCCTGACGGCGCTCCTGACGGCGCGCGAGGATCACGGCTTGTTGCTGCTGGACGAGCTTGGATTCGAGCGCCGGGGCCGCGACCGGCAAGGTCGCGAGATCCTGAGCCACGCGCTTGACGATGCGGCGGTGCGCCCCGCAGCGGGGCAGCAGGCCTGGTTGCTGCCGCACGATGCCACGAGCACCGGCGGCATGATCCGCCGGCAACTCCTGTGCACCCGCTCAGCGCAGGAACCCTCCGGCGGCGATCTGCTGCTCTTTCACCAGCAAGCGCCCGGCACCAGCCGTCCGGCCTCGATCACGGCAGCGGCGAGGGTCATGCGCACGCAACAGGCACGGGATCTCGCGGGATTGCTGGTTCTGACCGCGGGACGCGACGGCGCATCGATGACCTGCCAGCGTGAACTGCTGGATTCGGGAGCCGTATCGGTGATGGACCTGCATTGGCTCGGCCCGCTGGCGCGGCCGCTCGCGCTGTCGGCGCTCGTCGAACGGGGAATCATCGCCTCGACGCCGGCGCTCGCACTTCGCCTCGAGCCGGATGCGCTGCGCCGCCTCGCCCCGGAGCTCGTACTCGCCTAGGGACGAACCCCGTCAGGCGGCGGTGACCGTCGTTTCGTCCGCGATCATCTCCTCGAGCCGCTCGAGGTCCGGAATCAGCGGCAGCTCATTGACCATCCGCACCTGGCAAAGCACGGGGCTGCGTTCGGGAAAAGTTCGCGAGGAATCCGGTGTGACAACGGCGGGACTCACGCGCACCAGCTGCGGGAAGCCCTGCGTCGCGATGCCGAAGTGCCCGGCCGGAAGCTTCTGGCCAAGACAGCTGAAGATCACGATTCGCGTGCGGCCGCCGATCACCGGAATGCGCTTGCCGCATGCCCCCTCGAAAGACACCACCGGAATCCCGCGGCCATTCCAGGCTGCGATGCCGAGATACCAGGGTGGCGCACCCGGCATTTCCTGCAAGGGCTGGAAACCGGTGACTTCGGCGACGCAGGCGCGCGGCACCAGCAGGCGCTCGTCGAGCAGCGGCACCAGCAGCCCGTAGAGTTCCTGTTCGGCGTTCAATGTGTCGTCCGCCGCACCAGCGGCTCGATCGCCTGCAGCAACTGCCCTTCCTGATAGGGCTTGCCGAGGTATTCATTGACACCGAGTTCGATCGCGCGTGCGCGGTGCTTTTCGCCGACGCGCGAGGTGATCATGACGATCGGTATGTCCTTCAGGCGCGGATCATTGCGCACGTGCGAGGCCACTTCGTAACCATCCATGCGCGGCATCTCGATGTCGAGCAGGATCACGTCCGGAATCTCGTCCTGCAGCACCGACACGGCTTCGAGACCGTCCTTCGCCGTGACGACCCGCATGCCATTGCGCTCCAGCAGCCGCTGTGTCACGCGGCGCACCGTGATTGAATCGTCCACGACCAGCGCAAACACGCGCCGATCCGTCTGCGCTGCCAGTCGCGGTTCCTGGGCACCCCGCTGACGCCATTCGGAACGCACCAGCGCGCCGACATCGAGAATCACACAGATCCTGCCGTCGCCGAGGATCGTCGCGCCCGAAATGCCGCGGATGCCGGAAATCTGCGGTCCCACCGATTTCACGACGATCTCTCTGCTGCCGATCAGTTCATCGGTCACGATGGCTGTCGAGTGCTCGCCGGCACGCACCAGGATCACCGGCACGGCGATGTCCAGATCGGGCATCACCGACGGCGTGCCGCCGACGATGACAGCCAAGTGCTGGAAGCGGTATTTCTGGCCGCCGTAATCGAAGCCCGCGGCGTCATCTGCCAGATGACGCAGGACTTCCGAGCGCGGCACGCGCACCACGCCTTCGACGGTTGGCAGCGGCAGCGCATAGAGCTCTTCGCCGACGCGCACGATTAATGCCTGGCTGATCGCAAGCGTGAATGGCAGGCGCACCGTGAAGCGCGTGCCCTTGCCAGCTTCGGTCTCCGTGTAGAGCGAACCGCCGAGTTTCTTGATCTCGGTCGCGACGACATCCATGCCGACGCCGCGGCCCGCGGATTGCGTGACCTTGCCGGCCGTGGAGAAGCCCGGCTCGAGAATCAGTTGCAGCGCCTGTTCGTCGGACAATTCCTGCTTCGGCGTCATCAGGCCTAGAGAAACCGCGCGGTCGCGAACCGCCTTGAGATTCACGCCGCCGCCGTCATCGGCCACCGTGATGACGACCTCGGAGCCTTCCCGCCGCAAGGTGAGCTCGATGAGACCGGTCTCCGACTTGCCTGCAGCCACGCGCTCCGCCGGCAATTCGATGCCGTGCACGATGGCGTTGCGCAACATGTGTTCGAACGGCGCCAGCATATGCTCAAGCACCTGCCGGTCGAGTTCGCCGGCTGCGCCGGTGACGTGCAGCTCGGCCTTCTTGCCCATTTCGGCTGCAGCCTGGCGCACGATGCGGGTAAGGCGCTGCACATGGCGCTGGAACGGCACCATGCGCGTGCGCATCAGGCCACCCTGCAGTTCGGAGACGATGCGCCCCTGCTGGATCAGCAGGTTCTGCGCCTCGCGTGTCTGGGTCACCAGCAGGCTCTGGACGCTCGCGACGTCGGAACTGGTCTCGGTCAGCGCGCGCGAGTACTGCTGGATCGACGAGTAGCGGTCGAGTTCGAGGGGATCGAAATCGTCGCGCCGGGTTCCCTGATCGACATGGCGGTGGAGGATCTGGGCCTCGGTTTCGATTTCGAGCTTGCGCAGCTGGTCTTTCAGCCGCTGCACGACGCGGCCGAGTTCCGCCAGGTTGAAATCCACGGATGCAAGCTGTTGCTCGAGTCGCGCGCGGAAGATGCTGACTTCGCCCGCGGCATTCAACATGCTGTCGAGAAGTTCGGCATCGACGCGTGCGACCTCACCACGATCCACGCCCGTGTCGCGGATCGGCAGGCCCGAGATTGCCGGTGGCGCTGCGGCCATGGGACCCATATCCGCTGCCATTGCCACGGCTTCCGATGCGGTTTCCGCCGCGGCCTCCGGTTCGGGCTCAGGCTGGAACGCGACCGGCGAGGCCACGGGCACCGGCGCCTCCACGGGTGGCGGCGCAACGACGGGTGCCGGCGCAGGCCGCGGCGTTTCCGCAGTCTTTGCGGGCTCCGCCGGCCGTGCGCGACCGATCATGCGAATGCGCGTGATGAGATCGCGCGCCGGTTCGACCGGTCGACCCGCGCCGACGTAGTCGCGCATGCGATTCAGCTCGTCGAGACTCGACTGCAGCACTTCGAGGCTGCGGTCATCGAGATGCGCCGTGTCATCACCGACATGCATCAGCAGCCACTCGACCTCATGGCTCAAATCACCCATGGCGCTGATGCCGGCCATGCGCGCACCGCCCTTCAGCGTATGCAATGCACGCTGCAATTCGACCATCCGCTCGCGGCTGCCTCGTTCGGCCCGCAGGGCGTCGAGTGCGGCGTCGGCAGATTCGAGGAGCTCGGTCGCTTCTTCGCCAAAGATTGCGGCGATGTCGGGGTCGTAATCCTCGGTGCGCGCCGGCTTCGGTGTCTCCGGGGCAGGTTCTCCGGCTTGCAGGTAGGGCGGCGCGCCGACGATGCCTGTGTCGCCCGTCCGCTTTGGCAACAGCCCGTGCACATCACGCTCCGGCACCACGGCGTGGGCCAGCGCGCCGGGTACCAGCGATTCGATCGACAGTGGCGGCGGTGGCGGCGGCGGCTGGACTACCGCCGGCGGCGACACGTCGGGCACCTCGGGCGGGGCCTCGATCGTCGCTGCCATCTCTGGCGGCGCCTCGGCGAGACGGCGCTCGAGTGCCGCATCCTGCTCCTCGATGCGGCTCACCAGACGATCCAGATTGGTGAAACGGCCAGTGGACTCGTGCACTGCCGTCAGGATGTCCTCGAAACCCACGACGCAGTCGGCGAGGACCGCGAGGCCGGCCTCGTCGAAACAGCTGTCGTGATCAAACATGCGCCGCAACCAGCGATGCAGGGGCTCTGCCAGCCGGATGCTGTGGCGGATTTCCGCAGTGCGTGAAGCACCACGCAATGTATGGCAGGCGCGGTAGAGATCTTCGGTCACGACGTGCGTGCCGGGAGCAAGCCAGGCATGGCGAAGATAGGCGCGGATCACTTCCAGATGACTCTGCACTTCCTTCTGGTAGATCTCCTGCAGCGAAGTATCGCCACCCTCGGCATAGGCAGCAGGTCTTCCCAGCCAGGCATCTTCATCCGGCGCCGCCGGTGCCGGCGGCGGTTCGGGCGCTTCCTCGACAGCGGGCGGCTGCGCCACTGCAACCGCTGGCTCTGGCGCCGCAACGGATTCGGGCAGCGCGGCAAGCTGCTGCGTCATTGTGCCCTGCGGGAGCCTCTCGATGACCTGCGTCGGTTCGTAGGCCGCAATCGCCCGCGCTTCTTCTTCACGCGCGACCCGACCGGGTGCCCTCTGGCGGCCGGCATGTTCATCCGCGCGCATCATGATCGCGTCGACGCCCACCACCCTCGCAGACCGTCCCTCGAACTCGGCAACCAGCTTTGGCAGCATGTCGACGGCATCCCGGAGAATCGTGAGTATCAGGGCGGAACGTTCCCGCGTGCCGTCGATGATGCGGTTCAACAGGTTTTCGATCGACCAGGAGAAATCGCCGATGCGAGCGGCACCGACCACTCGTCCGCTGCCTTTCAGCGTGTGAAATGCGCGGCGTACGCGGGTCAGCGATTCTCGATCCGACGCATTCTCCTCCCACAAGGGGAACAGGCGCCCGATTGTCGCAATCTCCTCCCGCGCTTCCTCGATGAAGAGCGCAACCAGTTCCGGATCGGCGGTCTGGCGCAGCGCCATCGCAGCAGGTGGCGCGGTCACCGGCGGGGTCTTCACTTCCATCACCGGCAGCAACGGCGCGCCTCCGGCGACGATATGGTCGAGTGCCTGCAGGCACCGTTCGGCATTGTCCAGCATGTACCAGGGATCGCCGCGTCCCGCCTGCAGCGTCTCCATGTAGTACTCGATGCCAACGATCGCATCGGCCAGCCGGTCGATGAAATCTTCGCTGCGCGGCTTCGCGCCGGGCCCGACGACGGCTGCGACATGCTCGCCGATTCGACGCATGACTTCCATCGCGCGATTACGGCCGAGCAGCAGCAGCCCCGCCGTGATACCCCGGGCGAGCACAGGCGCCGCGTCCGCCCGGACCGGGTCGGCGACCGGATCCAGCGACTGGCTCAGCAACTCCTTGATGCGCGCGAGATTCACGATGCACTCGCGCAATACGGCGTCGGTGACCTGGCGGAATTCCGGATCCGTTTCCGCGCCGGCAGCCGGAGCGCCGGGCGGCATGATCAGGCGCACGAGCGCGTCGTCCAGGCCATCTTCGATGCCGATCAATGTGGCCGCGATGTCTATCAGCTTGTCCTGACCGGCGGCAGCACGACGGCCGATGATGTCGGCCAGGCGCGAAAGCTCGCCCTGCACCAGCTCGCGCATCGAGCCGAGGCCGAGCACCGCGAGCGTGTCGCCAATCTTCTTCAGCAGCTCGACCTGCGGTGCGAGCTCCTCGGGCGGGCCGCCCTTGCGCGTATAGAGGTCGAGCGCGTCCTTGATGCGGCCCAGATCTTCCTTGATCGCTGCGGCAACCGTGCGCATCAGTCGCACCGAGGGCGCCGAAAGCGACTCCCGCTCCTGTTCGACGGATTCGTCAACCGGCAGCAGCTCATTGAGACGGAACGAAGCGCGTACCGCGTCTATGCGTTCACCGCTGGTCTCGACGCGCGCGACATAGAACAGCAGATTGTTCAGCAGCTCGATCGGCGGACGCTCGGCGTAGGCCGTTTCGCCGAGTTCATAGAGGCGCCGCAGCTCGCGGTCCGCGTGGCCGAGCAGCCGCTTGACGGTCACGCTCGGCGGCAAGCCCCCGGCGCGCAGCGCGTCGAGCAAGGCGCCCACCACCCACCAGAGCTGGTAGACCGCCGCGGTGGTCGCCACCCCCTCGAGCCGCGCGGCGGCTTCGGACATGGAGGCGAGGCCGGACTCCGGTTTCTCGCCGCGGATAAACGCGAGCAGTCCGGCCTGGAACTTCGGACGCGCCCGGCGTGCCCATTGCGGCACGGTCAGCTTCGGCTCGCCAGCACCCTGCTCGCGGCCCGTCGGCGCCTTCTCCGAACTCAGGTTCAGCGAGAGCAGGGTCCCTTCCGAAAGGAGCGGCGCTCCGCGCACGGCGCGCAGGTCATTGAGCAGCGGCAGCAGCACGAGTGCCAGGTCGCGGCCACCGCCAAGCACCCGCTCGAGATAGGCGGGTAGCTGGACACTGGAGCGCATCAGGGCATCGAGCCCGTCGACCAGTTGTCGCGCATCGGTGTTGTTTTCTGCGATCCAGCGCGCCGTCTGCTCCATCTCTTCCGCGAGCAGCGCCGCGCCGTAGACTTCGACCACGCGCAGCACGCCGCGTGCGGCGTGCAGCAACGTAGCCGCCTGCGCGACCGGTGCCTTGTCGGCTGGCGTTTCGGCGGAGGCCTCCAGCGCGATGCGGACCTCGTTCAGGGTCGTCGCGAGTTCGCGCGCGACCAGATGCAGCGCCTGCTCGTTGACCGAAGGAAAGTCCGCCACGCCTGCTCAGCCTCCCGCGCTGGCGATGCGCCTCGATTGCGCGTCGTCCGGATTGACCGGCGCCGGCGCGGCAGCACGTCGTGCTGCCGCGGGAAGTTCCTGCGGCAAACGGAAGCCCGCCGCCGACTTGCGAAGTTGCGCCGACAGCTCGGCAAGCCGCCCGATGGCATTCGACGTCGCACTCGTATTGTCCGCGGTCTGCTGGCTGATCTCGCGCAGCACCTGCATGGTGCGCGAGATGTGCGACGAGGTTGCGGCCTGCTGACGCGCGCTGGCGGATATGTTTTGCACCAGCTGGGCAATCTGCTTGGAGACATCCTCGATCTCGCCGAGGGCTGCGCCCGCATTTTCCGCGAGCAACGCGCCGCCAACGACGTCGGTGGTCGTGCGCTCCATCGATACCACGGCTTCATTGGTATCGGTCTGGATCGTGCGAACCAGCACTTCGATCTGGCGGGTCGCGTGCCCGGCGCGCTCGGCGAGCCGCTGAACCTCGTCGGCGACCACCGCGAAGCCACGACCCGATTCACCGGCCATCGATGCCTGAATGGACGCGTTCAGCGCCAGGATATTGGTCTGCTCCGCGATGTCGTTGATCAACTCGACGATGTTGCCGATCTCCTGCGAGCTCTCGCCGAGGCGCTTGATGCGCTTGGAGGTGTCCTGGATGTTCTCGCGGATCGTATTCATGCCGTCGATCGTGCGCCGCACCGCATCGCCGCCCTTGTGCGCGACATCCACCGCATGACGCGCCACATCGGCGGAGCGTTCCGCGTTACCGGATACTTCTTCGATTGACGTCGCCATGGCGCTCACCGCGTCGGTCGCCGCGGCCACCTGGCGCGACTGCGCAACGCTTGCCTTGGCGAGATGCCCGGCCGCCGCCTGTGTCTGGCGCGCCGCCGAGTCGAGCTGCATTGCCGTGTCGTTGATAGTCGCCACCAGCTCGCGCAGCGCCTCGATCGCGTAGTTGATCGAGTCCGCAATCGCGCCCGTGATGTCGTCGGTCACTGTTGCCTGCACCGTCAGGTCGCCATCCGCAAGGCTCGACATTTCATCGAGCAGGCGAAGAATGGCGTCCTGATTGCGCCGGTTGCGCTCCGCCTCCTGGTCTGCCACGCGGCGCACGCCTGCCGCCGAGACCCAGGCGACCAGCGCTCCGGCCAGCATCAGCGCCGCGAGCAACACTGCGACCAGCGCCGGATAGGGCCCGGCGAAGGGACCGGTGTCAGCGTCGGCCATCGACTGCTGCTCCAGCGACTTCGACAGCTTGTCGGAGGCGGTCGAAAGCGCTCCGCTCGCGCGCTGTGCCGCCGCCAGCGTTCCGGCGCGTTCGAGCGCGCCCTGCAGCTGTTTCTCATAGGCCGCAAAGGCATCGCGCGCATCCGCCAGGCGGGTCGCAGCTTCGCCCGAAAGCGCGGGCACGCCGGCGGTCTGGTCAAGACCGGCCAGTCCCGCGAGGAACTGGCTGAGCAGGGCCGTATTCTCGGTGATGCGCCGCGCGATCGCGACCGAGTCTCCCGAGACATCAGCGAGCTGCTGCAGGTCGTCACCGGCACGCTGGGCGACCGATTCAAAGCGCGGCAATGCACGCAATGCGACCGCGCCACCCGGCGCGGAAACGGCATTGCCGGTGGCTGCCAGCACGCGCCCAAGGGCAGTGCGCGATTCCTCGGACCAGGTCTTCAGTTCACGGGCCGCGTCGCGGCCGGCCAGAACCTGTTTCGAGTCCTCCAGCACGGCATTCCAGCCCTGTTCTCCGCCGAGCCGCTTCGCACTCGGGCTCGAAAGTGCCGCGAATGCCGCGCGGCCCTGCTCGATGTCGGCGAGCAGCTTCTCAAGCCGCGCGCGCGACTGCGCCAGTTTCTCGAATGCCGCATCGTCGCCGCGGCCGGCCGCCGCCGCCTGCGTCTGCAAGGCCCCCGCCAGCACTGTGAGTTCCGCCAGATGGGAGCGGTAGTTCCGGTCCTGCTCGTGAGCGCGGCCCGACAGCAGCAGGAACGCCGCCGCCATCAACGACAGCAGCAGGCCACCCCACAGCATCACCGGCATCCATTTCGACGCCTGTTGCCTGTCAGGCATGTTGGCCATGCATCCTGTCCTTCACCATGTCACTGCTCACGAAGAGCCGTGCAGGAATGCCGGGCTTTCGACCAGCGTCCGCAGGCTCAGAACGGGCCAGGCTTCGCTTCCACGGCGGAACGAACCGGCCAGATAATGTTCGCAGCGAATGAGCGTCGGCGGCGCTTCGGGATTGAACTCGCGATCGGCGAAGCGCCGGAATCCGAGCACCTCGTCGACGATGAGGCCGGCCGGCACTTCGCGGTGGTTCACGACGATCACGCGGGTATTGCGTCCGCTCACCGATTCTCCACTGCCAAAATACTGTTTCAGGTCGATCAAGGGCAGCAACTGGCCACGCACATTCGCAAGACCCCGTATCCATGGCCGCGCCCCGGGGACCCGCGTGACCGGCGCCGGCACACCCATGACTTCGCGTGCCTCATCGCGTGCCACGAGAAATGTCTCCCCGCCCATCCGAAATGCCACACCGATCCATTCCTGGCCTGCCGCACCATCGCGCGCGCCGGCTGCCACCTCGCGCGCCCGTTGCTCCAACGCCAGCAGCAGCTCGAATGGCTGATCGCGCAGTGCCCTCAGGGTCGGCTCATGCTGCATCCGCTCAGCCTGTCAAGAGCGCAGCCTGCGCTTTCTCCACCAGCTGCGCTGGTGTCACCGGCTTGACGAGGAAATCCACTGCGCCCTGGCGCATGCCCCAATAGCGGTCGGATTCCTGACTCTTGCTCGACACCATGATGACCGGAATAGCGCGGGTTGCGGGGTCGTTCGCCAATGTGCGGGTCGCCCTGAATCCGTCGACGCCCGGCATGACGATGTCCATGAGTATCAGGTCGGGGCGCATCTCGCGCGCCTTGCGGATCCCCTCCGCGCCGTCTGCGGCCGATTCGGTCTCGAAGCCATGACTCTCGAGCATGCGCCGCATCTGGAACACCTCGGTCGGCGAGTCATCGATGATGAGGATCAGCGCCATGATTTCTATTCCGTCTCTCCGCCATCGCCACGGTTGACATGCCGTTCGATTGCGGACAGAAGCTCGTCACGGGTAAAAGGCTTCGTCAGGTAATGTTCCGAACCGACAATCCTGCCACGCGCACGGTCGAACAGCCCGTCCTTGCTGGACAGCATGATGACCGGGATCGCGCGGAACACCTTGTTGTGCTTGATCAGCGAGCAGGTCTGGTAGCCGTCCAGGCGCGGCATCATGATGTCCACGAACACGATGTCGGGCTGGTGGTCGGCAATCTTCGACAGCGCGTCGAAGCCGTCCACCGCCGTGAACACCTCGCAGCCCTCCTTGGCCAGCAGCGTTTCCGCCGTCCGGCGTATTGTCTTGCTGTCGTCGATGACCAGCACCTTCAGCCCGCTAAGGCGATGCCCGTCACTGACGGCCGCTGCACTTTCCATCGGGTACCTCCGGCCCCGGCGCTGCTCCGGCCGGGCGCTAGTTATGCTCGCCTGGAGTCGCCCACGGTTTCGACGCCGGAGCGGCCTCCTTTTAACATATCGGTCCACCCCCTGCCACGGCGGAACCCGGTCCGGTCAGGCAGTCGGGACGATGGACAGGTGTACTATGACAACGCCCCCTAACGTGCAGTATCCGCGTCACATTCCCGTCAATCGGCCGGAGCCGTCCTGATGCGAGACCGCCAGAGCCTTGCCGTGCTGATGGACCCGCTCGAAACCATCAACCCGGCGAAGGATTCGACGATCGCCATGCTCACTGCTGCCGCCCGCCGCGGCTGCGCAACCTGGTGCTTCGGACAAGCAGATCTCTGGGTACGCGACGGGCACGCTATCGCCCGGCTGCGGCCACTGGAAGTCGTCGGGGATGGCAAGGAATGGTACCGCACGGGAGAGCCGGTGGTTCGACCATTGTCCGGAATCGATGCCGTGCTGATGCGCAAAGATCCGCCATTCGATCTGGAATACATCTACACGACCTACCTGCTGGAGCGCGCCGAGGTCGAGGGTGTGCTGGTGGTGAACCGCCCGCAGGGCCTGCGCGACATGAATGAGAAGGTCTATACGGCCTGGTTTCCAGACTGCTGCGCACCGACGCTGATCACCCGCGACATGGACGGCATGCAGGCTTTCCTTGCCGAGCACGGCCGTATTGTCTGCAAGCCGCTGCACAGCATGGGGGGCCGTTCGATCTTTACGCTGGCTGCCGGCGACAAGAACGCAAGAGTCGTGTTCGAAACGCTGACGGAATACGGCACGCACTACGCAATGGTCCAGCGCTACCTGCCGGAGATCGCCGAGACCGGCGATGCGCGCATCCTGCTGGTCGACGGCGAGCCGGTGCCGCACGCCCTCGCGCGCATGCCCGGCCCGTCCGATCATCGCGGCAACCTCGCGGCCGGCGCCAAGGGCATCGGCCGGCCGTTGAACGACCGCGACCGCTGGCTGTGTTCGCGCATCGGTCCGGTCCTGCGCGACCGCGGCATGCTGTTCGTGGGTCTCGACGTCATTGGCGGCTTCGTGACCGAGATCAATGTCACAAGCCCGACCGGTATCCGCGAACTGGAGGCCCAGCATGGCCATGACATCGCGGGCAGCCTGATTGACGCCTTGCTTGCCAGGATTGCTCGCGCTTGAGCGATTTCGCCGATGCACAAGCGGCACGCGCGACACCGGACGACCGGCTGCTCGTCACGCTGTTCCTGGTCGGGCTCTTTCACCTGATCGTGATCCTCGGCATCACCTTCACGCAGCCAAAGCGCGATGACTCGCTGGTTCCGACCCTCGACGTGATGCTGGTCGCGGAAACGCTGCCAGAGGCGCCGGTCAACGAGCGGGCCACCTACCTGTCGCAACGCACCCAGCAAGGCAGTGGCAATGAGGCAGACACGACGCGCCAACCAGGCACCGCGGGCGCGGACGAAGCGTCGCCGGGCGACGTCGAAGGCCGCGCCGACCTGCAGGCACCCGCCGGTCCTGCGGGAGGCGAGGCCAGCATCCTGACCGGCGCAGACCGCGGGTCGCGACTCATTGGGGATGCCAGAGTTGCGGCGGTGTCATTGCCCTCATTGCCACGGATGGTGCTGGCCGGCAGCCAGTCGCCCCTGGCCGGCGTCGACGATGACTCCGAACTCGAACTCAAGGGTGACCGGCGGCGCGAACTGCTGGTCACCCCGAGCACACGGGCCTCGGATGTCGCCGTATATCTCGATTCCTGGAAGCGCCGCATCGAGCAGGTGGGCACCGTGAACTTCCCGAACGAGGCGCGCCGCCGCTCCATGAGCGGCAATCCGGTGATCGAGGTGGTGCTGGCCGCGAATGGCGGTCTCGTCAGCGCGCGGGTACGGCGCACCAGCGGTCATCCCGAACTCGACAATGCCGCGATCGCGATTCTGAAGCTTGCGACGCCATTTGAGGCGTTTCCGGCTGAATTGGCCGCCCGCCATGACATGCTGCGCTTCGCGTACGAATGGCAATTCGTCGGCGGCCGCCTGGCTGGCTCAGCGGTCGAGGTGCCGGCACGCTGATCCGCATTAAGTCAGCCCGCACGCAGTCTTTGACCGCCGCCAAGCAGCGACCGATACTACAAGCCATGGCAAGTGGCGCCTACCTGAACAATCAGCTGCTGGTCGCGATGCCCTCGCTCGCGGACCCCAATTTCTCACAGAGCGTCACGCTGGTCTGCGAGCACACCGATCAGGGTGCGCTCGGCATCATGATCAATCGACCGCTCGAGATGAAGATGTCCGAAGTCCTGGAGCAACTCTCGCTGACAAGCGATGATGCGCGCCTGCGTGACATGCCGGTGCTGCGTGGCGGGCCGGTCCAGAATGACCGCGGCTTCGTGCTGCATCGCCCCGGCCCGCACAGCTGGGATTCGACGCTGACAATTTCCGATACGCTGCATGTGACGACCTCACGTGACGTGCTGGCCGCCATGGCGCGTGGCGAGGGTCCGGCTCAGGCCGTGGTCGCGCTTGGTTACGCGGGTTGGGACGCGGGCCAGCTCGAGGATGAGGTGCTGCAAAACGCCTGGCTGACGGTGCCCTGCGACGAATCGCTGATTTTCGACCTGCCATTCGAGCAGCGCTGGCACGCGGCCGCACGGTTGCTGGGCATCGATTTGTCCCGCATAAGCCTCCAGGCGGGGCGCGCCTGACGGATGCCCGCGCCGGCCACGCGCACGGTGCTCTCTTTCGACTACGGACTACGGCGCATCGGCGTCGCGGTCGGCAACACGCTGACCGGAACCGCCGAGGCACTCGCGACCATCGATGCCTTTGATGGCGAGCCCGACTGGCGCGCGATCAGCCGCTGTGTCGCCGACTGGCGTCCCGCGGCGATCGTGGTCGGCGTTCCCTATAATATGGCTGGCCAGGACGCCAGGCTCACGACAGCTGCGCTCAGATTCGCCGACCAACTCGGCGAGCAGTATCAGATCGAGGTTCACCGGGTGGATGAAAGACTTTCGTCGCGTGAGGCGGAAGATGATCTGCGCGAGCGACGTCGCAGTGGCAGCAAGACACGCCGCGTGCGGCGCGGCGACGTGGATCGCGAGGCCGCGCGCATCCTGCTGCTGCAATGGCTGAGGGCGCAGCCAGGCGAACCGGCCCGATGACACAGCCGCTGCAACAAGTCGACGCCAGCGGCCGGCTGCGCCACCTGGTCACGCTCGATGGTCTCGATGCCGGCCTGATGCGCGAATTGATGGCGCGGGCCAGGGCTTATCTGTGCCAGCCCGGCCAATTGGCGGTACATGGCGACGACCTCCGCGGCTGGACAGTCGCAAACCTCTTTTCCGAACCTTCGACGCGCACCCGCGCGTCGTTCGAGCTTGCCGCACTGCGACTCGGCGCCGACGTCGTCAACCTCGACGTCATGCTGTCTTCCCGCGTCAAGGGTGAGTCGATCATCGACACGATCTACACGCTCGAGGCCATGCAGGTAAACGTGTTCGTGATCCGCGACGCGCAGCCGGGCATCGTCGAGTCCGTCGCGCAGCAGGTCGGCGAGCATGTCAGCGTAATTTCGGGCGGCGAGGCGCATATATCCCACCCGACCCAGGGTCTGCTCGATGCGCTGACTATCCAGCAGCTCAAGGGTGGCTTCGACAACCTGACGGTCACGGTGGTCGGCGACATCCGCCACTCGCGCGTCGCGCGTTCTGCCCATCGCGCATTGACCGCGCTCGGCATCGCCGAGCTGCGCCTGGTCGCGCCCGAGGAGATGATGCCGGAGTCACACGAATTCCAGGGTGCGAGACGCTTTTCTTCATTCGATGAGGGATTGGCGGGCGCCGACGTGGTGATGATGCTGCGCATCCAGAAGGAGCGGATTGCCGGATCGGTGCCGACCGACATCGGCCGCTATTCCGAACACTATGGCCTGACGGCTGCAAGGCTGGCGAGAGCGAAACGGGATGCCATCGTGATGCATCCAGGACCGATGAATCGCGGCGTCGAGATCACCTCCGAAGTCGCCGATGGGCCGCAATCGGTGATCCGCCGTCAGGTCGCAAATGGTGTTGCGATGAGGATGGCCGTGCTCGCGCACATCGCGGAAGCCCGCCGCAGGCGCGCATCGTGAGCGGCGCAGCCACGACTCACCGCGGCACGATCTTCCTCGAACAGGCGGCTGTCGTCACTCATGAAGCGTTTGAAGGCGCGCAGTATGTCTTGCGGCTCCACGCACCGAAGTGCGCCGCCGCCGCGACGCCCGGCAGCTTCATCCACCTGACCTGCGGCCCCGGCCTCCCGATGCGCCGGCCGCTGTCCATCATGCGCGTCTCGGCGGCTGAGGGATGGATCGAGGTGCTCTACAAGATCGTCGGCCGCGGACTCCGCGAGCTGGCGCTGCGCAAGCCGGGCGAGGCGCTTTCCTGCCTCGGTCCGATCGGCAGCGGATTCGCCGCACATCGCAGCAGACCTCGCACGCTCATGATCGGTGGCGGCGTCGGCATCCCGCCGCTGGTCTTCCTCGCCGAGACGCTCGCCGCGCAGCCGCGCGGCGGCTGGCAGCCACTGCTGCTGATGGGCTCGGAGCTGCCATTTCCGTTTCGTACCGGCACCGCGACCATCAGCGTCGCCGGCATGTCGCGCGAAGCAACCGCCTGCATCCCCGAGCTCGAGGATCGTGGCGTGCCCAATCGCCTTGCGAGTCTCTCCGGATTCTCCGGCTGCCACGCGGGCTATGTAACTGACCTGGCGCAGATCTGGCTGGCGAGCCTCGCCCCCGCGCAGCGCACCGAGGTCGAGTTGTTTGCCTGCGGGCCGAAACCGATGCTGCAGGCTGCGGCAGCACTCGCGCGAAGCCACAATCTGCCCTGCCAGGTGTCGCTCGAGGAAAACATGGCCTGCGCGGTGGGCGGCTGCGCGGGCTGCACCGTGCTCGTGCAGGCGCCCGACGGCCCGGCGATGAAACGCGTCTGTGTCGACGGCCCGGTCTTCGACGCGGCGACCGTTTTCACGATTTAACAAGGACCGAAAGCCGGAACGAACCCGGCGCGCGGCGGCGCGCAGCGACTACCCGAAGTTGATGCGGGTCTCGAGGTTGGAGCGCGAGTCCGCGTTGTTCAGCGCTTCCTCGATATCGATGCGCCCGTCCTTGTAAAGATGCAGCAGCGCCATGTCGTAGTTCTGGATGCCGCGCTCATTGGAAGCGAACATCGCCTCCTTGACGCCGATGACATCGCCTTTCTTGATCAGGTCCTGGATGTGCGGCGTGTTCAGCATCACTTCAACGGCCGCGCAACGTTTGTTGTTGCGGCCGCGAACCAGACGCTGCGACACAATGGCCCGCAGGTACTGCGACAGGTCGAGGAAGATCTGCGCGTGCTGGTCACGCGGGAACATGTTGATGATGCGATCCAGGGTCTCGGCGCAGTTATTCGCATGCAGCGACGCGATGCACAGGTGCCCGGTGCCGGACAGCGTGATCGCAGCCTCCATCGTCTCGCGGTCACGGATCTCGCCGATCAGGATCACGTCAGGAGCGGCGCGCATCGCGGCGCGCAGCGCCCTCGGGAATGTACGGGTGTCGAGCCCGACCTCGCGCTGATTGACGATCGACTTGCGGTTCTGGTGCAGGAACTCGATCGGGTCCTCGATCGTCAGGATGTGGTCTGCGCAGTTTTCATTGCGGTGATTGATCATCGCGGCGATCGTCGTGGACTTGCCGGCGCCGGTTGCGCCGACCATCAGCACCAGGCCGCGCTTCAGCATCGCAAGCTCGCGCACCGTGTCCGGCAGCCCCAGCAGATCAAGCCTGGGCGTATCCACACTGATGTATCGCAGCACCAGCGCCGGGTAACCGCGCTGATGAAACACGGCCGCACGGAACCGGCCGACACCGGGCTCCGAAATCGCGAAGTCGATTTCGAGTTCGTTCTGGAAATGCTCAAGCTGCTCGGCGCTCATCAGGCCATGGGCGATGTTGCGCACCGTCTCGGCGCTCAACACCTGCTTGTTGATCGGGTAAATGAGCCCCTCGATTTTTATCTTGACCGGGGCATTGGACGTGAAGAAGAGATCCGATGCCTTCTTCTCGGCCATCAGCTTCAGCATCGGCTTGATGTTGAACTGTCCCGACTCGGCCACCGGAGCGATCGCCGAGTCGGTTGCCGGTTCAGTAGAGCTTGCCCTCGTTGGACTCATCAACGATCCTCAATGTACTGGATGCTTCCGCCTGCAAGCGGTCTTCGCGCTTGCTCTCGAGCTTGATGCGCAGCCGCAATTCGTTCTTGGAATCGGCGTTGCGCAGGCCTTCCTCATAGGAGATCTGTCCGGCCTCAAAGAGCTCGAACAACGCCTGGTCGAATGTCTTCATGCCGAGCCGGTTCGACCGCGACATGACTTCCTTGATCTTCGCCACTTCGCCGCGGAATATCAGGTCGGAGATCAGCGGTGTGCCGATCATGATTTCCATCGCGGCGATGCGGCCCTCGGCCTTCTCGCGCGGCACGAGGCGCTGCGACACCATCGCGCGAATATTCAGCGACAGGTCCATCAGCAATTGCTCGCGCTTCTCCTCGGGGAAGAAGTTGATGATGCGGTCGAGCGCCTGGTTCGAGCTGTTCGCATGCAGGGTCGCGAGCACCAGATGGCCGGTCTCGGCGAACTGGATGCCGTATTCCATCGTCTCGCGGTCGCGGATTTCGCCGATCATGATGACGTCCGGCGCCTGGCGCAGCGTGTTCTTCAGCGCCGTGTGCCAGCTCTCGGTGTCCACGCCGACCTCGCGATGCGTGACGACGCAGCCGCGGTGCTGATGCACGTATTCAACCGGGTCCTCGATCGTGACGATATGGCCACGGGTCTTCTCGTTCCGGTAGCCGACCATCGAGGCGAGCGTCGTCGACTTGCCGGAGCCGGTTGCGCCAACCACGATCACGAGGCCGCGCTTGGACATCACGATGTCCTTCAGTATCGGCGGCAACTCGAGTTCCTCGATCGTGGGGATCTTGGAGTTGATCTGCCGGATCACGCATCCGGTATGGCCCTGCTGCTGGAATGCGCTGACGCGAAACCGGCCAATCCCAGGCGGTGCGATCGCGAAATTCGCCTCCTTGGTCGCGTCGAATTCGCGCGTCTGCCGGTCATTCATGATCGAGCGCACCAGCACGGCGCTCTGTTCCGGCGACAGCGCCTGTTCAGTCTGCGGCCGAACCTCGCCGTCAACCTTGATCGCCGGCGGGAAACTCGCAGTGATAAAGAGGTCCGAGCCCTTGCGGTCGACCATCCGCCGCAGCAGGTCCTGCATCAGTCTGATTGCCTGTTCGCGATCCATTCCGTTCTCCCGTGTACGGCGTGCCGCCTACACTGTGTCCTTGTTCGCCGCCTTGTACCGCGCTTCTTCCTTCGCGATCAGGCCCTTCGCCAGCATTTCGGTCAAGCACTGATCGAGCGTCTGCATGCCCTGCGCGTTGCCGGTCTGAATCGACGAGTACATCTGCGCGATCTTGTTCTCGCGGATCAGATTCCGGATTGCCGGCGTCGCGATCATGATTTCATGCGCGGCGATCCGGCCGCCACCGAGGCGTTTCAGCAGCGTCTGCGAAACCACCGCACGCAGCGATTCCGAAAGCATGGAGCGGACCATCTCCTTTTCGGCCGCGGGGAAAACGTCGACAATCCGGTCCACGGTCTTGGCCGCGGAACTCGTATGCAGCGTGCCAAACACAAGATGCCCCGTCTCGGCCGCGGTGAGCGCCAGGCGGATCGTCTCCAGGTCGCGCATTTCGCCGACCAGCACGACGTCCGGGTCTTCACGGAGCGCTGAGCGCAGCGCCTCGCTGAAGCCTAGCGTGTCGCGATGTACCTCGCGCTGGTTGATCAGGCTGCGCTTCGATTCGTGCACGAATTCGATCGGATCCTCGATCGTGATGATATGGTCCGGGCGATTGACATTGACGTAATCGATCATGCCCGCGAGCGTCGTCGATTTGCCGGACCCGGTCGGGCCCGTCACCAGAACCAGGCCGCGCGGCAGCATGCAGAGATCCTTGAAGACCTTTGGCGCATTCAGGTCGTCGAGGGTCTTGATCAACGACGGAATGTTGCGGAACACTGCGCCGGCGCCGCGATTCTGGTTGAATGCATTGACGCGAAACCGCGCGAGATTCGGGATCTCGAACGAGAAGTCGGTTTCGAAGAATTCCTCGAAAACCTTCCGCTGCTTGTCGTTCATGATGTCGTACACCATGCTGTGCACTTCCTTGTGCGTCAGCGATGGCATGTTGACGCGTTTCATGTCGCCGTCCACGCGGATCATGGGCGGCACACCGGCGGACAGGTGCAGGTCCGACGCATTGTTCTTGACTGCAAAGGCCAACAGTTGGGCGATATCAACGGCCATCAGTACTCCCTGTCTCGGCGCGCACCGCGAGGACCCCCCGGTCCACTCGTCGGCAGCTCGGGACCAGACGCAGTATAGCCCCGACACGAGCACTCCAATATGTTAACTGCTCCTCAGAATCAGGCTCAAAGACTCGGTTATTTGCGCGAAAAGATCACTGAAGCGGCCCGAGCCGCAAGCAGGGATGCAGCCACCATCAGGCTGATCGGCGTCGCCAAGTCACAACCGCTGGCGCGCCTCGTGGCGGCCGTCGAATGCGGCCTGACGGACATCGCCGAAAACTACCTGCAGGAGGCGCGGGAGCACATCGCCGCACTGCAGGGCCGGGCGCTCACATGGCATTTCATCGGCGCGTTGCAAAGCAACAAGACGCGGCCGGTCGCCGAATTGTTCGACTGGGTGCATACCGTCGATCGCCTGAAAATCGCCGAGCGCCTCGCCGAGCAACGCCCGCGGGCGCTCCCGCCGCTGGCCATCTGCATCCAGGTGCGGCTCGGCGGCGAGGCGAGCAAGGCCGGTGTCGATCCCGGCGAACTTCCGGCGCTCGCCGCACGAATCGCATCGCTTCCACGGCTGTCGTTGCGGGGCCTGATGACCCTGCCACCCGAAGAAACCGATCCCGAACGGCAACGGCACTGGTTCGGTGAACTGCGGCAGCTGTTGCTGCACCTGAACGGCACCGGCCTCCGTCTCGATGTGCTGTCGATGGGAATGAGCGGCGATTACGAAGCAGCCATCGCCGAAGGTGCGACGCATGTGCGCATCGGCACTGCGCTCTTCGGCGAGCGTGCCTGACCTGCCAGTTGCCAGACCTTCAGGGCTTTGCCGATCGGCAACAGGAGCGCGTCGCCAGGCCGTCCACATGCACCGGTCACGCGCCGCACGACCTTGAGATTCATCGGGTAGGACCCCTCCGCTGTCGGCCGGATTGCCTTATTGCGCTGCGCGGCTCGAAGCGCACTACAATCGCGGCGCCCCCACGTGGCACGGCCTTGACCCGGGATGTGCAGCTCATGGATGCCCTGATCTACATCGTCCAATCGGTACTGACGCTCGCGGTCTACGCCTTCCTGCTCCGCTTCCTGCTGGCGATCATGCGTACGGATTTCCGCAACCCCCTTTCGCAGGCAGTGCTGTCGCTGACCAACTGGCTGGTACTGCCGCTGCGCCGCATCCTGCCGCCCATGGGTCGAGTCGACACCGCTTCGCTGGTCGCGCTGATTGCCGTCCAATTTGCAATGACCCTGATCATGTTCCGCTTGCTGACCGGCGCCATGATTCCAATCGTCCCGCTCGTCATCGCGGGCCTGCGCTCGCTCGCGACATCCGCGATCCGGCTGTTCCAGGTGGCGATATTCATCTATGCCCTGTTGTCTTTCATCGCGCCGGGATCCTATAGCCCGGTCGTGGGAGTCGTTTCGTCGCTCTGCGAACCGCTGCTGCGGCCGCTGCGCAAGCTGTTGCCCGTCATCGGCGGCATCGATTTCTCGCCGCTGATCGCGCTCATCGGCCTGCAGGCCCTTCTGATCCTGATCGCCTGAGCCATGGAAGAATCCTGGTGCCGCTACGAGGGGACGGGTCTTCGCATCGCCGTGCGCGTGCAGCCGCGTGCCGGCGCCGACCGGATCTGCGGAGTCCAGGGCGGGCGCCTGAAGGTCCGGATCGCCGCCGCACCCGTGGACGAGGCAGCCAACGAGCGATTGCGGCGGTTTTTCGCCGGGCTTTTTGACGTGCCACAGGCTTCCGTCAGCTTGCTCCAGGGCGGCAGATCGCGCGACAAGCTGCTCGCCGTTGCCGGCGTCAAGCAGCTGCCCGCGGCCCTGGCGGGCCTGGCGGAATCAAGGGCTTGAGAGTCGGCTGAATTGTTGCTGCGCGCGCAAATCCTGGCTTTTACCTGCTTTTCTCTCGGCGCCTGTGGCAGCGATACTGGCGGGCCGAGACCAGCGCGCGAATTCTCGGAGCCGGGATTCGTCGTCGCCGGTGACGTCCGGCTGAATTACGCTCTGACACTGACCGATGATCTGCCTCCAGCGATTGCAGGCAGTTACGCCATTGTGCAGAGGCCCAATCTAGCTCTGCTGACGATCACGCTTGCGCCTGCTGCCGGCGACGGTACGGAGAGAATCGCCGCACTGGAGCTTGAAGCACGGGCTGTCACCCTTCTGGGCGAGCGACAAGCATTGTCGTTGCGTCGTGTCAACGAGTCTGGCGGTCCGACTTACCTGGCGACCGTCAAGGTGCGAAATCGCGAGCCGATCACGATCGAGATCCGGGCGCGCACTGTCCCTGGCGGACCCGAGATCACCGCCCGCTGGACCCGGGAGTTCTATCCGGAGTGAATTTCACTGCTTCGCGCCGAGCCGTAAAAAACCGCTCGAAATAGCTCTCGACCCTCTTATGCCGCGAGTTTTTCCATGGTATCTTGCGCGCCGACATATGATCCAAGCGGGACGCTCCCGCTGCTGCAAAAACCACAGGAGACATTTCAATGGCGAAGAAGAACGCGGCTCCGACGAAGTCGCAAGTTGTATCGGCGGTCGCGGGCCAGACCGATCTCAGCAAGAAGCAGGTCGGCGCGGTACTCGACGCCCTTTCCGGCCAGATGAAAAAGGCGCTGAAGGGCGCCGGCGTATTCACGCTTCCCGGCGTGTGCAAGATGCGCGTCGTGAGGAAGCCCGCCACCAAGGCGCGCGAGGGCGTCAACCCCTTCACGGGCGAGAAGATGATGATCAAGGCCAAGCCGGCCTCGAAGAAGGTGCGTATCCGCGCCCTCAAGAACCTCAACGAGATGGTCGGCTGAAGCCAGCCGTCGAGTTGCACTGAAGGTACTGACGGGGCGGCCCTGGCCGCCCCGTTCATTTTTCAGCGGGCCATTTCAGGTGGCCGTCGAGCCATGCCCCGACCAGCGCGCGCAGCACCGTCAGGCGCCCGTGAAAAAAATGCTCGGCCCCTGGCACGGTCTCGACTTCCGGGGCGGGATCCAGGGTCCGGGTCCAGTCCAGCACAGCCTCGTAATTGACCAGTTCGTCGGCATCTCCCTGCACCACAAGCCAGGGACAGCGCGGGACTTCGAGGCGCGCAAAATCGAAGCGTTGCACCGGCGGGGCGACCGTCACGAGCAGCGCCGCGGCACGCGCGGCAGCGAGGCGAAACGCAACGTAGCTTCCGAATGAGAACCCGAGCGCCCACAGCTGCGCGGCGCCCAGTTCGCGCCGGCACCAGTCGGCGACCGCCACCGCATCGTCGGTTTCACCGACGCCCTTGTCATGGCTGCCGCCGCTGCCGCCGACGCCCCGGAAGTTGAAACGCAGGCTGGTGACGCCCTGATCCTGCGCGGCGCGCGCCAGCGTGTGCACGACCTTGTTCTGCATCGTGCCGCCGTAAAGCGGGTGCGGGTGACAGCAGACGGCCACGGTCCCGGCGACCGCGGCCTGCGGTCGCTCGACCAGCGCCTCGAGATGGCCGGCCGGACCGTCGATCATGACCCGCTGCACTGACGGTGCCTGGTGTTTCATTTGCCGCCTGCTACGCCTCGATCCGGCCCTGCCAGCGCTCCCAGTCCGCTGGCGTATCCACATCGAAATCCCCGTCCGGAAAATCGACGAGCGTCACGTCATCGCCTGCGCCGCGCAGGATGGACCGCGCGCCCACGTCACCCGAGAGCGCGAGCAGCGCGGGAAAGCGCTCGCGCAGGAAGAGCGCAGGCGGACCGATGGCGTGATCCCACCGGCAGGCGACGATCGCCTGTCCCGTGTTTCGCTGCGTCGCGACCAGCGATTGCAGGAGCGCGGCTGACACGGCGGGCTGGTCGCAGAGCAGCACGATCGCCGCCTCGACCTGCCCCGGCAGGGCAAGGATTCCGCGGCGCAGCGAACTCGCGATTCCTTCGCGCCATTCGGGATTTTCGACGGCCTGCGCCTGCGAGCCCGCAAGAGCCTCGAGCACGCTCCCGGCCTGGGCGCCTACGACCACGACAACCGGTGAGCAGGCGGCGGCGGCAGCCGCATCGACAACATGACGCACGAGAGGCTTGCCGCCGAAAAGGAGGAGTTGCTTCGCGCGGCCCAGGCGCGAGGAAGCGCCCGCCGCCAGCACGATGGCCGCCACGCCAAGGTCCCGCCTTCGATCGACATTCACCTGGCTAACCACCGTGGATCGGCGTGTTGCAATCCCGCAATCGTCCGCCGCTGCGCCCGGCCAGCTCAGCCCTGATCTCCGACAGGATGGAGAGTGCAATCTCCTCGGGCGTCTCGGCACCGATGTCCAGGCCGACTGGTGCATGCAATCTCTCGCGCAGCTCGCGCGAAGGCACGATGCCCTCTTTCGCGAGCTCGGCGAGGATGCGCTCCGAGCGCTGTCGCGGGCCCAGCAGACCGAGATAGAGAAAGCGGCGCCTGAGCAGCGTGCGCAGGTAGGCGCGGTCGCAGCCATAGGAGTGGGACATGACGAGCACGATGCTGCCGTCGTCAGGGTCAACAGTCTCCGCCAGGTGTTCGGGATTGCAAACCACCACGCGCGTGGCGCCGGGGAAATTCTCGCGGCGGGCGAAGGCAACCCGGTGGTCAGCCACATGCACGTCAAAGCCGATCTCGACCGCGAGGCGCGCCACAGGCTGGGCATCGGGTCCCGCACCCAGGATCCAGAGTTCGGGCAGGGGACGAATGGACTCCACGAGAATATCGAGCGGGCCGTCTGGCGACTCGATCGCCACATTCCGGTTCCGGCCGCTCTGCAGCGCGGCTTCGGCGTGCGGAAAAATCTGCGCGGCGACAGAATCGCTTGCGAGCCCTCCCGCAAGCGGCTCGCCGTCCAGCAGCCAGCAACGCGCGGCGAGCGGCAGGCGGCCGGCCGGCCGGAAGATGGTGGCGACCGCCAGTTTTCTGCGCTCGCGCAGGCAGCGATCGATGAGGGCGAGGTGGCCTCCGTCAGGCCACTCCGGCACGCGCTCGATCAGCACCTCAACCAGGCCATTGCAGCCGAGGCCCAGCCCGAAGATCAGATCCTCGTCGCTGGTGGCGTCGTAGGTGACGGTGAGCGGATGGCCCGTCGCGAGCACGGGTTGCGCACGTTCCATGAGATCAGCCTCGAGGCAACCACCGGAGACCAGGCCGACCCGTGTCCCGTCCGACGCCAGAAGCATTCGCGCGCCCGACCGGCGGTACGCAGAACCAACCACGCGCATGACGGTTGCGAGCGCAGCGACGTCGCCGCGGGCGCGGACGAGCTGGAATTGCGCAATCAGATCTCGCAGGTCACGCATGGCTCTGACTGCGTTTCGCGTGATGCAGGAGATTGAGGAAAGCGCTGTGTTTCAGCGCTTGTCGACAGCGCGGGCTTTTCATTGCGCCTTCGGCGCGCTTGTCACGGTCTCGACGGCGAGCAGTTCGATCTCGAACAGCAGTGTCGAACCGGGCGGGATCGTGCCATTGCCAATATTGCGGCTGCCGTACGCAAGCTCGGGCGGAATGACCAGGCGCCTTGTACCGCCGACCCTCATGCCGACGATGCCGCTGTCCCATCCCGTGATCACGTGCCCGGCGCCCAGCGGGAATGAGAACGGCTGCCCGCGCTCGCGCGAACTGTCGAACTTGCGGCCACGGTGATCACCGGCCTGCCCGTCGTAAAGCCAGCCGGTGTAATGCACGACGCAGACCACGCCCGGCAAGGCTTCGTCGCCGATTCCGGGCACGAGGTCCGTGATCAGCAGCGGTTGTTGCGCCGGGAATTCGAGTGCCGGTGTTTCCTGAGCGCCCGCCTGCACGGCACCCAGCGACAATGCACCGGCCACCAGCGCAGCCCGCGGCCAGACACTCACTTTGGAGGCTCGTGCTTTAGATCGAGGGCGGCCGAATTGATGCAATATCGTTGACCGGTCGGCTTCTGGCCCTTCATGGCGCAAAGATAGCAGCTTTGCTGCCAGTCGCGAACGCGGCCGGCTAATGCTTGCCGAGCAGCCAGTCGTTGAGTCGGCGGACGAACCCGGCCGGATCAGGCGGCGTGCCGCCCTCTGCGATCTGCGCCTGATCGGCGAGCAACGCCGCGAGCGAATCGAAGGCTGGACCGTCCGGCAGCAATTGCAGACGCGCGACCAGCGGATGCGCCGGGTTCAATTCCAGCCACGGCCGGGACTCGGGCAGTTTCTGACCGGCCGCCTCGAGCAGCCGGCGCAACTGGGGCGCGGGATCTGCTGCATCGCGCACCAGGCAGGCGGCCGACTCGGCGAGACGCGCGCTGGCGCGCACCCCGGCCACCCGGTCCGCCAGCCGCGCGGCGACACGAGCACAGAGCGCCGGCATCTTTTCGTCCGGCGCTGCGACTGCGCCTGGCGACGGCAGGTCCGCGAGCTCGAGTTCGCCGCTCGCCACGTCCCTGAGCGCGCGGCCGTCGAATTCGTCGAGATGGGCCACAAGCCAGGGATCGATGCGATCCGAAAGCAGCAGGACTTCGACGCCGCGCAGGCGCAGGCCCTCGAGTTGCGGGCTCTGGCGCGCCGCCGCAGCGTTGTCTGACAGCAGGTAGTAGATGTGCTTCTGCCCCGCAGGCATGCGCGCGACGTAATCGGCCAGCGGCTGTTGCTCGCCGTCGCCCCTGGTCGACGCGAATCGCAGCAACGGCAGGATGCGCTCGCGATTGCCCGGATCCTCGATCACGCCCTCCTTCAGGACGGTGCCGAATTCCTTCCAGAATGTCCGGTACTTGTCCGGCTCATCCGTGGCGATTCGCATCAGCATTTCCAGCACGCGACGCGTGATCGCACCCTTGATTGCCAGTACCTCGGCGTCCTGCTGCAACAACTCGCGCGAAACATTCAGAGGCAGGTCGGCCGAATCGACGACGCCCTTGATGAAGCGCAGGTACAAGGGCAGAAATTGCTCGGCGTCATCCAGGATGAAGACGCGCCTGACATAGAGCCGCAGACCGTGCGGTGAATCGCGGTTGTAGAGATCGAATGGCGCAGTGGCCGGCACGTACAGCAGCGTCGTGTACTCGCGCCGGCCCTCGACCTGGTTGTGGCTCCAGGCAAGCGGTTCGGCCGCATCGTGCGAAACATGGCGGTAGAATTCCCGGTAGTCATCGTCGCTCAACTCCTGACGCGGGCGGGTCCACAGGGCCTGTGCCTGGTTGACACGGTCATACTCGCCCTTGCCGCCGTCCGGGCGCAGCAAGACCGGGAATGCAATGTGATCGGAATAGCGGCGGATCAGCGCGCGCAGGCGAAATGCCTCGGCGAACTCCGTTGCATCCTCTTTCAGATGCAATGTGACGGTCGTGCCGTATTGCTCGCGCGTGATGGTCTCGAGCGTGAACTCGCCGTCGCCACTCGAGCTCCAGCAGACCGCAGCCGCAGGCTCGGCGCCGGCGCGGCGCGAGCGGACCTCCACGCGGTCCGCAACGATGAACGCCGAGTAGAAGCCTACGCCGAACTGGCCGATCAGCTTGCTGTCCTTCTGCTCGTCCCCGGTCAGGCGCGCAAAGAATTCGGCAGTGCCGGACTTTGCGATCGTGCCCAGGTGCTCTCCCGCTTCCTCGCGCGTCATGCCGATACCGGTATCGGAAACGGTCAGCGTGCGGGCCTTGGAGTCGAAATCGACGCGGATCTCGCAAGACTTGTCGCCCGCCGCCAGCGCCGGATCGGCGAGCGCGGCAAATCGCAGGCGGTCACAGGCGTCCGAGGCGTTGGATATCAGCTCCCGCAGGAAGATCTCGCGGTGGCTGTACATCGAATGAATCATCAACCGCAGCAAGCGGCTGACTTCGGCCTGGAATCCGCGGGTTTCGATTGCGTGCTCGCTCATCGCGCCCTCCTGGCGGTCGGAGTGCGCCAATGGTGGCACGATTGGCGGAATTCAAGGGTGCGGGAGCGGGTCCCGCGAGCCCGGTTCAGCGACGGCGGTCGTTTCCGGCGGCCGGCCAGAGGCCGAGCCGATGCCGCAGCGCACAGAGCAGGTCATCCAACTCGTCGAACAGCTGCGCAATTCTTTCCATCGGCGCTGGCTGCCGGGTGCTCAGCGCCGGCCGCTGCCGGGCGCGGGCTCGACCGGTTCTTCACCGCTCTCGTTGCGCCAGGTGGTCCGGACCTTGTCGGCCCAGGTCTTGTAGTTCGCGTACTTGGTGAGTTCCCGCGAAATGGTGCCGTGGCGGCTGACGGCAGCGCCGCGGCGCGGCACGCGGGGCGGAACATCCACTCCGCCGCGCCCTGTCCTGCCGTCTCCGGCACCGGCCGACAGCTTGATATCCGTCACAGTCGCGAAACCTGATGACACGCCATGCCACGCAAGTTACGCGGCGCACAGCGATCGAAACAGGAACTAGGTCACAGGTCGCAGGAGGCTTGGCCCCGCAGCGTGGTGCATTCAGGCAATACGGTAACTCGGCCGGTATTCGCCGACCAGTTTCATGCGGCGTTGCGCCACAAATGCCCGCAGCAATTCGTCAAGCGGCTTCGCGATCTGCTTGTCGGCATGGATCACGAATGGCCCCTGCTCCTCGATGAGCTGGATGCCCTGCTCCTTCACGTTGCCGGACACAATGCCCGAAAAGGCGCGGCGCAGATTCACGGCGCGCTCATGAACCGGCTGTTGCATCGACAACGACAGCCCCGCCATCGCCGCGTGACTGACCACGAACGGTCGCTGGTATGCCGGCGGGATCTGCAGCAGCCAGTTGAAATTGTATGCATCGCCCGCGCGGCGTCGCGAACGGCGTACGGCGTCGAAACCACGCAGCATTTCGCGCGCAACTTCCGGCGGGTCGCCGATGATGATGCGGTAACGCTTCTGCGCTTCCGGGCCGAGCACCACCCCGATGAACCGGTCCAGTTGCTCGAAATAGGAGGCGCTCTCGTGCGGGCCGGTGAAGACGAGCGGCAATTTCTGCTCGGCATTGGCCGGCTCCACCAGGATGCCAAGCAGGTAGAGGACTTCCTCGGCCGTGCCAGCGCCGCCCGGGAACACGATGATGCCGTGGCCGAGGCGGACGAACGCCTCGAGGCGCTTCTCGATGTCCGGAAGGATCACGAGCTGATTGACGATCGGATTCGGCGGTTCGGCTGCGATGATGCCGGGCTCCGTGACACCGACATAGCGTCCTTCCCGGATACGCTGTTTCGAGTGGCCGATCGCCGCGCCTTTCATCGGGCCTTTCATCGCGCCCGGACCGCACCCGGTGCAAACCGACAGGCCGCGCAGGCCGAGTTCATAGCCGACCTTCTTCGTGTAGTCGTATTCCTCGCGCGGGATCGAGTGCCCGCCCCAGCAAACGACCAGATCAGGCCGGCCCTTGTGCTCCAGCACGCGTGCATTCCGCAGAATGCAGAAGATCGCATTTGTGACGCCCGCGGGATCGCTCAGATCGAAACGCGCGACGATCTCGTTGTGCGTGTAGACGATGTCGCGCAGCACGGCGAACAGGTGTTCCTTGACGCCGCGGATCATCTCGCCGTCGACAAAGGCGCTGCCTGGTGCGTGTTGCATCTCGAGCTTGATACCCCACGGCTCGCGCATGATCCGCAGCTCGAAGTCACGATAGGCGTCGAAGATCAGGCGCGCGTCGTCGATCATCGTGCCGGAATTCAGCACCGCCAGCGCACAGCGCCGGAACAGCGGGTAGAGACCACCCTGTCCCCGGTCCAGCAGCTTGTCGACTTCCTGCTGTGAAAGATTCTCGAGCACGCCCTTTGGCGACACCCGCGCATGCACGACGGCTGCCAGATCACCTTCCTGTGCAGGAATCACGGTTGGATCTCGATCGGCGTATCGGATCCGGTTAGCAGCCAGAAATCGAGCATGTCCTCATTAGACAGCGCAATACAGCCGTCGGTCCAGTCCGTGTTCAGGTAGCGATCGCGCGCATACTTCGGCACGTTTGGAAGCCCGTGCACCATGATCGATCCGCCGGGCGACCAGCCGTTGCGGCGCGCCATCACCAGGTCGCCCGGCTCCGGATAGGAAACCTGCACCGACAGGAAGAATTCACTGCGCGCATTGCGCCGCGTCAGCCGATACCTGCCTTCCGGAGTGCGAAAGTCGCCCTCGCGCTGTTTGTGACCGTTGGGATTGAGGCCCAGGGATATGCGGTAATTCGCAATGGCACGGCCATCCCGCAACAGTTCCATCCGGCGTTCCGACTTGTGCACGATGACGCGGTCAGCCGGCAGCAGGACGCCACCCGGCGCGGCCCGCTCGGCGATCGAGTCGGCGAATGCGGGCGACGCCAGCAGCGCCGCGAGAAACACTGATTTGAAGAACACCTGGACCATTCGGCGCGAGAGTATAGCGCCGCCTGCTGGCAGTCGCGCCTCACTGCTCGATCAGTTCGACCGCATCACAATTTTGCGCCGATGCGCGTGCCACCAGGCGGTACTCGCGGCCGGCCCCGAGATCGGCCTCCACCACGAACCGGCGTGTAACGCCGCTTTCCAGAACGCGGCAATCCACCAGCAATGAATGCCGGCCCGGTGGCAGCTCGACCGCACTCGCATGCAGCGCGATCTTGCTGTCCCCGGCCTTCCGCAGTCGCAGTTGCACCGGCAGACCGGCGGAGAATGCGGGATCAGCTCGCACGATCGCGCGCTGGTCCGCCGGCAGCGCAGGGCCCGGATGCACACGCTGAGTTGTACAGGCAGCGACTGCCGTCACCGCAAGCAACACGAGCATCCGCATCTTTGCGCGCCCGGGTGGCCGGAAAAAAGGCGGCCCGAAGGCCGCCTGGGAGTACACGCGCAGCTCCTGTTGTCAGGTGCCGCCGGGCGGGGACCCGGCATGCGCGTGGGTCAAAATGATTCCCCCTAGCCGCACTTTGACTCGCCGCAGGCGAGACATGTCATGCAGCCATCCATCATCACGGCGGCCGCGGTATTGCATCTGACGCAGAGTTGCGCGCCTTCCGGGTAGCTGGTCTTGGCAAATGCATCCGTCTGGCGATTACGCTGCTCCCATTCATTGCGCTTGGAGTCGATTAACTGCTGGCGCGACGCGTCCATTTCGGGCACCTTCATGAGACCGATGGACTGCAGGTGCCGCTCCACGACGTAGCCGATCTCGGCCACGAGCGACGGCATGAACTTGCCGCCCGGCTGCCAGTAGCCGCCGCGTGGATCGAAGACCGCCTTGAGTTCCTCGGTCAGGAACGCGACGTCGCCGCCCTTGCGGAACACGGCCGAGATGATGCGCGTCAGCGCGACGATCCACTGGAAATGGTCGAGATTCTTCGAGTTGATGAAGATCTCGAATGGCCGGCGATGCTCGTGCTCAGTGCCCTCATTCAGCATGATGTCGTTGATCGTCAGGTACATCGCGTGGTCGGAGACCGGCGTCTTGATCTTGTAGGTCGAGCCGATCAACACCTCGGGGCGCTCGAGTCGCTCGTGCATCCACACGACCTTGCCACCGCCGTCCTTACGGGTCTTGCCCTCGCGTGTCTGGCCCGCGGTCCGCTCCGGCTCGATCTTCTGCACGCGGTACTTGACGATCTTCTTGTCGAACTTGAGTCTGCCCTTGTCCATGATCCTCGCCCTGTCCTCAGAACCGGCCGTAATAACCTTCTTTCAGCGCGTCGAACAGATTTGCGGCGGTGTGCACTTCGCCGTCGTATTCGATTTCCTGGTCGCCCTTGACCTCGACCTCGCTGCCGTCCTCGAGGGTGAACACGTATGTCGTATTCTTGAGGTCGTCTTCTTTGACCAGCACGCCCTGGTGCGCCTCCGGATTGAAGCGGAATGTCGTGCAACCCTTCAAGCCCTTCTCGTGGGCGTACAGATAGATGTCCTTGAAATCCTCGTAGCGGAAATCGGTCGGCACATTCGCGGTCTTGGAGATCGACGAATCGACCCACTTCTGGGCTGCGGCCTGGATGTCCACGTGCTCGCGCGGCCCGATATCCTCAGCCGTAATGAAATACTCCGGCAGGCATTCACCGGTCGCCGTCGAACCGGGCATTGCGCGCGGATTGACGAGTTCCCGGTAAGCCAGCAGTTCGAAGGAATAAACGTCAACGCGTTCCTTCGACTTCTTGCCTTCGCGGATCACATTGCGGAAGTAGTGGTGCGCGAACGAGGGCTCGATGCCATTTGACGCGTTGTTCGCGAGTGACAGGGAGATCGTGCCGGTCGGCGCAATCGAAGAATGGTGCGTGAAGCGCGCGCCCACCGTCTCTATTTCCTTGACGAGATCCGGCGCGACCTCCGCCAGGCGGCGCATGTAGCGGCTGTAACGGGCGTGCAATACGCGACCCGGCACGCGATCGCCGACCTTCCAGCCGTCGCGCGCCATCTCTGGGCGCCGGCGCAGCATCGCGCGGGTGACCGGGAATTCCTCATTCATGATTGGCGCAGGGCCTTTTTCACGGGCCAGTGCGACGCCCGCCTCCCAGCCGGCGATCGCCATCTCGCGCGCCACATTCTCGGTGAACGAGATGGATTCCGGCGCGCCGTATTTCATGCCGAGCATCGTGATCGCCGAGCCCAGGCCGAGAAAACCCATACCGTGGCGGCGCTTGCGGGCAATTTCCTCGCGCTGCCGCCCGAGCGGCAGGCCATTGATCTCGACGACATTGTCGAGCATGCGCGTGAACACGCGCACGACCTCGCGGTATTCGTCCCAGTCGAATTTTGCCTCGTCCGTGAATGGCTGGCGCACGAATCGCGTCAGATTCACCGAACCCAGCAGGCATGAGCCGTAGGGAGGCAGCGGTTGTTCGCCACAGGGATTGGTCGCGCGGATGTTCTCGCACCACCAGTTGTTGTTCAGCTCGTTGACGCGGTCGATCAGCACAAAACCCGGTTCCGCGAAATCGTAGGTGGATGTCATGATGACGTCCCACAATCGCCGCGCCGGCAATGTCTTGTAGACCCGGCAGGCGACCAGACCTTCCTCATTGCTCACATAGCCTTCGGTTTCGGGCCACTCGCGCCAGATAAAGCTGTGCCGATCCTCGAGATCGTGCTGCTCGGGATCATATTCGCGAGCCGGCAGCGGGAACGCGAGCCGCCAATCCTGATCGGCGCGCACCGCCTCGATGAATTCGTCAGTCACGAGCAGCGACAGATTGAATTGCCGCAGCCGGCCGCTCTCGCGCTTGGCGCGGATGAAGTCGATCGCATCCGGATGACCAACGTCGAAGGTGCCCATCTGCGCGCCGCGCCGGCCGCCGGCCGAGGACACGGTGAAGCACATGCGGTCATAAATATCCATGAATGACATCGGACCCGAGGTATGCGCACCGGCACCGGATACATAGGCTCCGCGCGGCCGCAATGTGGAGAATTCGTAACCGATGCCGCAACCGGCCTTCAGCGTCAGGCCCGCCTCGTGGACCTTGTTCAGGATATCGTCCATCGAGTCCCGGACTGTGCCGGATACCGTGCAATTGATGGTCGAGGTCGCGGGCTTGTGCTCGAGCGCGCCGGCATTCGACATGATTCGGCCGGCGGGGATGGCGCCCTTGCGCAGCGCCCACAGGAAGCGCTCGTTCCATTGCTCGCGCACGGACTCGTTTTCGACGCCGGCGAGCGCCGTCGCGACGCGGCGCCAGGTATCGTCCATGGTGATGTCGATCGCGGAGCCGTCCTTGGCAATCAGCCGGTACTTCCGGTCCCAGATGTCGAGGGAAGCTTCCTGAAACGGTATCTGGTCCACGTCCCTCGGCTCGATCTTGACCGCAGTACTCATTTTTTCTGGCAGGCTCCCGTCAATACAGCGGTTTTGCGCGAACGCCGGAGAAATCGAAACCGGACCAGCGCTCTGCGCCGTCGCCGGGTATCGAATTCGCTAAGCTCCCTGACTCTTTTGCTGACGCCCACCGCGTTCGCACCGGCGAACACAAGATGTTGTGTCAGGGTTGTTAAACTATTTTCGCAGGCGGGCCGGTGTCAAGGATTTCCTTGCTCAAAAAATCGCCATAAAAACATTCTGATATTTCAATATGTTACAAACCTCACTTCAGGCAATTTCGGGCAGGTTGGCGGCCCGGCACCGGTCCACGGCAATTTTCCGCGCAACACAAGATCTGGTAGATGCAAATTTGCTGCAAAACCTGCGGAGTTCGCGTGCACAAACGCTCGCACAGCGGAAAAATAGCCACGCCGCGAATCGGAACTTGTGGCAATCGGCTCCGGTCAGACACACCGCATCACCGAGGTCCCGCCCCATGAGACAGCTTCTCGCCGCTTTCACTACCGCCGTGACATTACTGGCGCCGGTCGCCGCGATAGCGCAGCCGCAGGCAACTCCGAATCCGAGTTTCGCGCCGATCATCAAGCGCGTCGCACCGGCCGTCGTCAACATTTCCGTGCGCGGCACCGTGGCCGCCTCGCGCAATCCGTTCTTCGACGATCCAAACTTCCGCCGTTTTTTTGGCATGCCGCCTGACGCCGCGCCACAGGAACGGGAGTTCAGAAGCGCGGGCTCCGGCGTCATCGTCGATGCCAAGGCCGGCTATATCGTCACGAATGCCCACATGGTCAAGAATGCCAAGGAAATCACGATCGCCCTGATCGACGATCGTGAATTGAAGGCCGATGTCGTCGGCGTCGACGAGCGCTCCGACATCGCGGTCCTGCGAGTCAAGGAAGGGCGTCTCCCCGCTGAAATCCATCTTGCGGATTCCGCCAAACTCGAGGTGGGCGATTTCGTGATCGCGATCGGCAACCCCTTCGGATTACAGCACAGCGTAACCTCCGGGATTGTCAGTGCCCTCGGCCGCTCCGGCATAACCCGTGACAGTTATGAGGATTTCATCCAGACCGATGCCGCGATCAATCCGGGTAATTCCGGGGGTGCGCTGGTCAGCCTGGATGGCGAGCTGGTCGGCATCAATTCGGTGATTCTGTCCGGCTCGGGCGGCAATATCGGGATCGGCTTTGCGATACCTTCGAACATGGTCCGCTCCATCATGGACCAGCTCATTCAGCACGGCGAAGTCAATCGCGGCCAGCTCGGCGTCTCGGTGCTGAGTCTGACGCCCGATTACCGCAAGAGCCTGGGTCTTGGCGAGGATGTCCAGGGTGCGCTCGTGTCGCAGGTTGCCGAAGGCTCAGCTGCCGCACGCGCCGGAATCCAGACCGGCGATGTCATCACGACCGTTCGCAATCAGCCAATCAAGGGTGCTGCGGAACTGCGCAATACGATCGGCATGCTGAAGGTTGGCGAATCCGTCGAGATCACATTGCTCCGGGACAACAAGCCAAAGCACCTCACAGCCGTGCTTCGCGAGATCGCGCAACTCGCCGACGCCGAGAGCATCCATTCGGCGCTGTCTGGCGCCGACCTGGCCGATGCGCCTGAAGGGTCCGGCAGCGGCGTCGTAGTCCGCAGTGTCCAGCCGGGAAGCGCCGCGGAACAGTCCGGTCTCCGGGCCGATGACCGGATCGTGGCCGTGAATCGCAGCCGCATCGCGAACCTGGCGCAGCTACGTGAGGCAGCGAAGGACCAGACTTCAATGCTGCTCCAGTTGCAGCGCGGCAACCAGATACTGATCCTGCCGCTGCGCTAGGCGAGGGACGCTGCGACAAGCCGTATAATCGCGTCATGGCGGCGCGATCAGTTTGCGTACTTGGCGGTTCTGGATTTGTCGGCAAGCAGCTGTGCGCGGCGCTTGCGCGGGATGGTTGGCAGATCACCGTGCCGACCCGAAACCCTGACTTGGGACGACACCTCGGAATGCTGCCGACATTGCGCCTGATCGGCGCCGATGTGCACGATCCCGCGCAGCTCGCCATGCTCTGTGACCGCCAGCAGGCGGTCATCAATCTGGTCGGAATCCTCAATGAGAGTGGCCGCGACGGCAGTGGCTTCCGGCGTGCGCACGCTGATCTTGCACGCAAGCTGGTCGGCGCCTGCCGGCAGGCGTGCGTGGATCGCCTGCTGCAGATGAGCGCGCTGAACGCCGATGCGGATCATGGCGCAAGTCATTACCTGAAGAGCAAGGGAATCGCGGAACGCATCATCCGCGAGGAATCGGGACCAGACCTCCGCTGGACGATCTTTCAGCCCTCGGTGATCTTCGGTCGCGGGGATGACTTCTTGAACCGTTTCGCGGCCTTGTTGCGTCTGATCCCGGCGGGCATTCCGCTCGCGCGGCCTGGCGCGCGATTCGCGCCGGTCTGGGTTGAAGATGTCGTCGCCGCATTGTTGCGCGGGCTCACTGACAGTGCCACGGCCGGCGAGACCTACCAGCTCTGCGGACCCGACCGGTACACGCTGCGCGAAATCGTCTGTCTGGTGCGGGACGAACTTGGGCTCTCGCGCGCCGTCATCGGTCTTCCGGACTGGGCTTCTCGTCTCCAGGCGGCCATCTGCGACTTCGTCCCGGGCAAGCCCTTCTCCACCGACAACTACCGCTCGCTCACGGTCGATAGCGTCTGCAGCGTTAACGGATTTGCGCGACTCGGCATCCGCCCTCAGTCTCTGTCGGCAATTCTGCCGCGCTATCTTGGTAATCGGGGCATCGCCGGGCGTTACTCACGCTACCGGGAAAGCGCCAGCCGTTGATCGCAGCAAATGATGCTGCCCGGCAAGGCACAAACCGGCGCCGCGGCACGGCAGCGGGTGGAGATCAGCGCCTATCGCTGGGGCAAAGCGCCGAGCGGGCTGTTGAATCGCGGGCCAGCGCGCGGATTGCGGAGTAGTAGGCGGGAAGATTACCGCCATGTTCAGCGAGCAAGGCGGTCAGTGCAGGAACGCAGCGGTGGTAGGTCGCGACGGCCGCCAGACCGGCATTATTGAGTTCGCCGGCGGATTTCAGGCCAAGCGCTGTCAATGATTCGCGCAGATGGGCCAATTCAGCGGCTTTGGACGAGCGCATCTGCCCGGCGGGCTCGCCGCTTGCGTAAATGGCTGCCAGTCGGTTGCGTGTCGCGATCATCAATTCCGCGAGCCGCTCTTCGCGCCGGCTGGACTCGAGGAATGCGGCCAGTTCCTCGCCGCGGCCCAGGTGGGTGAGCCAGCGGCGCGCGCCTTCGTCTTCAACGACGGTCGCGAATGCCTCGTTGAAATCACTGTCGCCTGGCACATAGACGGTCTGATGGGCAAGCTCGTGGAACATGAGCGCGGCGAGTTCGGCATCGCCATATCCCAACATCGTATTCAGCAACGGGTCGCGCAGATGACCCAGCGTGGAGTAGGCAAGCGAGGGGCCAATATAGACATCGTCGCCCCGGTCCGCCATGTGCTTCGCCGCACGCGCGGCGCGCTGCTCATCGAAATAGCCACGGTAGGCGACGCAGCCTGCGACCGGAAAGCACCAATGCCTGGGTTTGACCGAGAACTCGGGTGCCGCAAACAGATTCCATGTTGCGTAGGGCCGGCCCAGGTCCGCGTAACTCCGGTAGCTGCCATTGTCCGGCAACCCCAGTTCAGAGATCGCGAACTCCCGCGCGTGGCTCGCATAGTCGAGTCGCTGCCGCAGCGCCGCATCCGTGTCATCGCGAGCGACCAGAGCCGCGATCGGTTCGCGGCGCCGGTTCATCTCGAGCTGCCCTGCGGCCAGGTGCAGGTAATAACAGCCCGAAAGTGCCAGGGCCCCCGCGATCAGTGCGAGGCGCGTAATCAGGCGCATTTGTGCATCGGGTAACATGACGAAATGGAAGTCTATCTGGTCGGCGGCGCGGTCCGTGACGAGCTGCTCGGCCGGCCGGTGCGCGAGCGTGACTGGGTCGTCGTGGGTGCCACACCGCAGGCCATGCTGGATGCCGGCTATCGGCAGGTCGGACGCGACTTCCCGGTATTCCTGCACCCTGAGACCGCCGAGGAATATGCGCTTGCGCGCACCGAGCGCAAGACGGGCCGAGGCTATCGTGGATTCGAAATGCAATGCTCGCCGGACGTCACGCTCGAGGACGACCTGCGCCGGCGTGACCTGACGATCAATGCGATCGCGCGCGCGCCTGATGGCACGCTGATCGATCCCTGGGGAGGCCAGCGCGACCTCGAAGCCCGCGTGCTGCGTCACGTATCCGAAGCCTTCAACGAGGATCCGGTGCGCGTCCTGCGCGTCGCGCGCTTCCTCGCACGATTCCAGCCGCTCGGTTTCAGCGTCGCGGCGGAGACGCTGGTGCGCATGCGTGCAATGGTCGCATCGGGCGAGGTCGACGCGCTCGTCGCCGAGCGCGTCTGGCAGGAAACCGAACGTGCGCTGGCCGAGCCCGCTCCGGATGCCTGGCTGAAACTTCTGCACGACTGTGGCGCGCTCGCACGCATCTACCCGGAACTGGACGCACTCTACGGTGTGCCGCAACCGGAAAAATGGCATCCAGAAATCGACACTGGCCTGCACATGGAACTCGTGCTGCGGGCGGCAGCGGATCTGACACCGGAGCCGCGCATCCGTTTTGCGGCCTTGATGCACGACCTCGGCAAGGGCCGCACGCCCCGCTCCCAATGGCCGACCCATCGCGGCCACGAGGAGCGAGGCATCGCGCTGTTGCGCGAGCTCGCGGCACGTCTTCGCGTTCCAGGTGACTACCGCGAACTCGCGGAACTCGCGGCACGCTGGCATGGGCTTGCCAACCGTGCGATGGAATTGAGGCCACGGACGCTGCTCGAGTTGCTCGAGGCCTGCGACGCAATGCGCCGGCCTGATCGCTTTCACGAGCTGCTGCTGGCTTTCGAGGCCGACTATCGCGGCCGCGGCGGCTGGCGGCAGCGGCCTTATCCGCAGGCCGGGCGCCTCAGGCGCGCACTCGACATCGCGCTCGCGACGACACTGGATGATGAGGATCGTGCCGGGCTGCCGGGCGAGCAGATCGGCGTGCTGCTGCGCCGCAGGCGCCTGGCGGCGCTGCGCCAGATGAATTGATCCGGTCGGCTCAGCCGAGAATCAATACGATGACGATGGCGAGAGCCACCCGATAAATCGCGAACGACAGCAGGCCAAAGCGGCCGAGGAACTTGAGCAGCACGTCGATGCACAAGTAGCCGGCCACCGCCGACACGACGAAGCCGAGACCCATCATGGGCCATTCCGCACCGTTGCCCGGCCCGGTCACCAGCTTCAGGAACTCCCAGCCGCCAGCCATCGCAATGCCGGGCACCGCCAGCAGGAATGAGAAGCGCGCGGCGCCCACACGTGTCAGCCCGAGCGCCCTGGCCACGGTCATCGTGACACCAGAACGCGATGTGCCCGGCATCAGTGCAAGCGCCTGGGCCCAGCCGATCAGGAACGCATCCCGCCAGCCGACAGAGTATTCATCGCGACGCTGTGCTCCCAGCCGGTCGGCAAGCCACATCAGAATGCCAAAGCCGGCGAGCGTGGCCGCGACAAATCGCGGATCACGCAACACGCGCTCGATGTAATCGCCAAAGGCGAGTCCCACCAGTCCAACCGGAATCGTGCCGAGGATGACGCACCAGGCCAGGCGACCGTCGGGCGTCAGTCCACGGCCGGTGAGTGAACTGAACCAGGCGCGCGCCATCTGCAGAAGCTGCACACGAAAATATCCGACCACCGCGACCAGGGTACCCAAATGAAGCGAGACATCGAAGGCGAGCCCCTGGTCCGGCCAGCCGAGCAGGCTCGGCACGAGAATCAGGTGGCCGGAACTCGAGATCGGCAGGAATTCGGAAAGCCCCTGGACGATCGCCAGCACGATGGCATGAATCGGATTCATGGCCGCACTTTACAGACTCATGGACAGGTCGCGAAAACTAAAGCCGCTAAGTGTGCGCTCGATCCCGCGCGTGAGGGCCATCACCTTGAACCGTTCGCCCATCTCCCCGGGCAGCATCAGCATCGAGGCACCTTGTCTCAGGGACATGCTTTCGCGCGTGTCAGCGCCATCGAGCGCGGCTGCTATCTCGCGATCGATGCCGAGTGAGGCGAGGAAATGTGCCTGGGTCGCAAAGCCGGCAACTTCCAGGCCGCAGGCGGTGGCCGCATTGGCGACCGCGGAAAAATCGACCCAGGCAGTCAGGTCCTGCAGGCCAGGGCGCGCGAATACGTCGTCCACGCGCCGGTGACGGTAGAAGCCGCACAGGCTGCCGCCATCGCGGGTCGCGTGATAGTAGTGAGTCCGCGGCAAACCGTAGTCCGAAAGCAACAAGGCTCCTTTCGCGATAGTCGATGTCGCGGCCGCAATCCAGGCCGGCAACATCGGCCGCAGTTCCGATACATAGCCGTCGGGCAGGGAGACGCGAAGACTCGCGATGGCGTTGGTGAGCGTCGCGTCCGCCGGCCGCGTCTGCCAGTCGAATTCCCGGCCCGCGGCGACGACACCGATGGCTTCGCAGCCGTCACGGCCTGCGCGGAAACGATCCACGGGCAATGCATCGAGGACCTCGTTCGCCAGCGCCACGCCCTGCCAGGCCTCGGCCGGCGGCCCGTCCAGCCATTCAACCCGGTTCATCAACTCCGGATGTCGCGCAATCCGCTCGCGCTGCGCGGCACGAAGCGGCGCGCTGATTTCGACGATGCGATAGCGGCGCGGCAACGCATCGGTCCTGGCCAGCGCCTGCAACAGTCCGATGGCCAGGGCGCCACTGCCTGCGCCGTACTCCACCACGTCCCCTCCCCCTGCGCGTTCCAGCAACTCGGCGACCTGGGTCGCGATGCAGCGCGCGAAGAGCGGCGACATTTCCGGGGCCGTGACGAAATCACCGCTGGCCCCGAATCGGGCCTGGCCGGCCATGTAATAGCCAAGGCCCGGCGCGTACAGCGCCGCGTCCATGAAACGGGAAAATGGCAGCCAGCCGCCAGCTGCCTTGATCAACGTACGCAGGTGCTCTGCCACGCGTTCGCTGTGCGCAGCCTCGGCGGGCGAAAGCGGCGGCGGTGAGTCCGGTATCAGCATCGCGCAGATCGCGGCCCGTGATATCTTCGCCACCGATGCGCATCACCGCCGCCCCGCCGCTCAGGAACAAGGTCGTGCTGATCACCGGCGCGGCGCGACGAATCGGCGCGGTACTCGCGCTGGCCTTTCACGACCAGGGTGCGCGGATCGCAATCCATTATCACCGCTCGGAAGCGGAGGCCAGCAAACTCGCCGCGCGCATGAACAGGCGCCGCCGGGGATCCGCTCTCACGATCGGCGCCGACCTGCTGGACCTGGCAGCGGTCGCCGCGCTGCCGGGGGCCGTCGTGCAGTCCTTCGGACGGCTCGACGTACTGGTCAACAATGCCTCGACCTTCTACCCGACGCCGATGGGAGAAATCACGATGGCCCAGTTCGATGACCTGATCGGCACGAATCTGCGCGCACCGCTTTTCCTCGCCCAGGCCGCAGCATCCGAGTTGCGCCGGCGCAAGGGACTCATCATCAACATGGCGGACATCCATGGCTTGCGCCCGCTCAGGCACCACACGGTGTATTGCGCCGCGAAATCGGCACTCGTCATGCTGACGCGCGCTCTCGCCCGCGAGCTCGGCCCGCAGGTGCGCGTCAATGCGATTGCACCGGGGCCCATACTCTGGCCGGCAGGCGGCGTCGACGCGAAGCTCAAGCGGCGCATCATCGAGCGCACGGCGCTGAAGCGCACGGGCTCGCCGGAAGATGTCGCGCGCGCTGCGATCTTCTTTGCAACCCAGGCGCCGTTCGTGACCGGCGAACTCCTCACCATTGACGGCGGGCGCATCCTCGGCGGCGGCGGCCGCTGACCCGCGCATCAGTCCTCCTCATCTAGCGAGACCGCGCGCAGCTCGTGGGCACCGCGGTCGAACTTCTTCCACAAGGCACCATAGGTCTCCCTGAGCACCGGGTGTTTCCGGTCCGGCGCCAGTTCCGCGAGAGGTCCGAGCACGTAGGCGCGCTCGCACAGGTCCGCATGCGGCAGTTCCGCGCCGGGCAAGCGCCCGACGAGATCACCGTACAGCAGCAGGTCGAGATCCAGCGTGCGCGGCGCCCATTTCTTCGCGCCGCGTTCGCGCCCGCTCGCCGATTCCACGGCCTTCAGGCGCTCCAGTACCTGCGCCGGCGAATCATCGGTGTGGAAAGCGACGACCAGATTGATGAAATCGTCGCCCACGAAACCGACGGCGGAATTTGCAAAGGCGCGCGATACCCGCAATCCCGGCCAGGCGGCGGCGAGCGCTGCGATTGCCTGCCGCAGATGGGCGCGCGGCCGGATATTGCTGCCGGCTCCGACAAAGACTTCAGGCATCCCGGCCGCGCTCGATGATCACGCCGACGTCCCTGGAATGACGTATCGCGCCCGGCTTGTGCACGGTGACGCGCACGTGCGTCACCGGAAACTCCGCCAGCACCAGGCCCGCGACGCGCTCGGCCAGCGTTTCCACGAGCTGGAACTGGCTCGCCTCGACAAAGGCGAGCACGCGCTTTGCGACCGCCTTGTAATTCAGCGTGTCGTCGATGGAGTCGCTCTTCGCCGCAGCGGCAATGTCGAACGACATCACGAGGTCGATCTCGACTCGCTGCCGGACCTGGCGCTCCCAGTCGAAGATCCCGATCACGGTCTCCGTCGAAAGCGCCGTCAAGAAGATCTTGTCCATGAAGCTCCTCAGTGCCGCGGTGCGGCCAGTTCATCCAGAGGCCAGCGCGCCCGGGCACGCACGGGCAGCGCTTCACGCTCGCCGGCCATGAGTCGAGCGTGTCCGGCGAGCGCAATCATCGCGGCATTGTCGGTGCAGAACTCGGGTCTGGGGTAGTGCACGCGACTGCCCGCCGCCGCGGCGGCGGCAGCCAGTTCCTCGCGCAGTCGCCGGTTCGCTCCGACGCCGCCCGCAACGACCAGCGCCCGGATGCCGGTCTGCCGCAGGGCCCGCAGCGCCTTCGCAACGAGCGTTTCGACCATCGCCGACTCGAATCCGCGCGCGGCATCGGCCCGGTCCTGCGCATCGAGCCTGCGGCCGCGAAGCGCCACGACGACCGCGGTCTTCAGCCCGCTGAAACTGAAGTCGAGCCCGGGCCGGTCGAGCATCGGTCGCGGAAACTCGAACACGCCGTCGCGGCCCGATTCCGCGAGCGCAGCAAGTGCCGGCCCGCCCGGGTACTCGAGTCCGAGCAGTTTTGCGGTCTTGTCGAAGGCCTCGCCCGCTGCGTCGTCGAGGGTTTCGCCAAGGATCCGGTATTGGCCGAGCCCGGTCACTTCGACCAGCATCGTGTGGCCGCCGGAGACCAGCAGCGCAATGAACGGGAATTCCGGTGCCCCGGGCTCGAGCTGCGGAGCCAGCAAGTGACCTTCCAGATGATGGACGCCGACGACCGGCACGGCCCAGGCATAACCCAGGCTGCGGGCGACCGTGGCCCCGACAAGGAGCGCGCCGATCAGGCCGGGGCCCGCTGTATAGGCAATGCCATCAATGGCTTGCGGGGTAATTCCGGCATCCTCAAGGCTGTCCTCGATCATCGGCAGCAGCCGTTCCACGTGTTCGCGCGAGGCAAGCTCGGGCACCACGCCGCCGTGGGGCCGGTGCAGTTCGATCTGGCTCCACACGCGATTGGCCATAAGGCCCCGTTCGCCGTCGTACACGGCGACCGCGGTCTCATCGCAGGAGGTTTCGATTCCGAGCACTCTCATGAAGCTATGCTTTTGATTTTCCGGGGGCAGATCACTACAATTCCGGGCCCTTTCCCCGGGGCAGCTCCGGGGGGTCGCCTGTCAGACGAGGTTTGAATGCCGAGTGTCCGTATCCGCGAGAACGAGTATTTCGACGCCGCGTTGCGCCGTTTCAAGCGCGCCTGCGAAAAGGCCGGCGTGCTGACTGAACTGCGTCGCCGGGAATTCTACGAGAAGCCCACCCAGGAACGGAAACGCAAGAAGGCTGCGGCGATCAAGCGGCACCTGAAGCGCTCCACGCGCGACGGCGGTGTCCGGACCGCGCCGCGCTGATCCCGGGATGACCCTCAAGGCCCGCATCACCGAAGACATGAAGACTGCGATGCGCTCGGGCGAGAAGGATCGCCTGTCGTGCATCCGCATGCTGAACGCTGGCATCCAGCAACGTGAAGTGGACGAGCGGATCACGCTCGATGATGCGCAGGTGCTGGCCGTCATCGACAAGATGATCAAGCAGCGCCGCGAATCGGTCACCCAGTTCGAGGCCGGCAAGCGCGCCGACCTGGTCGCCAAGGAATCGGCCGAGATCGCCTGGCTGACGCAATATCTCCCCGCCCAGCTCGGCGATGCCGAACTCGAGGCGTTGATCCGCGACGCGATTACCACGACCGGCGCTGCCTCCATGAAGGAGATGGGCAAGGTCATGGGCGTCCTGAAGCCGAAGGTCCAGGGCCGCACCGACATCGGCGCACTGTCGGCGCGCATCAAGACTGCGCTCGGCGGCTGACCGCATGTGCCCCAGCAGGGTTCCGGACGGCGAGACGCGCGGCTTCATCGTGCCGATCGGCGGCGCCGAGAACAAGGAAAACGATCCGCGCATCCTCGAGCGCTTCGTGCGTGTTTCCGGTGGTGTGGATGCCGACATCGTGGTGATTCCGACTGCGAGCCGTGCCCACGAGACCGGTGCGCGCTACGAGCAGTTGTTCCGCGACCTCGGCACCCGTCACGTTTCCGTGATGGATTTCGACACACGGCGCGATTGCCAGGAGCAGGGCCGGCTCGATCGTCTGGGCCAGGCCTCCGGCATCTTCTTCACCGGCGGCAATCAGCTGCGTCTGACGACGCTGCTGGGTGGCACGCCGGTTGCCAAGCTGATCCGCTCGCAGAATGCCCGCGGTGTGACCGTCGGCGGCACCAGTGCCGGCGCCAGCATCCTGTCTGAGCACATGATCGCGTTCGGCGACGATGGCTCGTCAGCGATCGCCGGCAGCGTGCGACTCGCACCCGGGCTCGGCCTCACCAACCGCTTCATCATCGACCAGCACTTCCGTCAACGCGATCGCCTGGGCCGCCTGATCACGGCACTCGCCTACAATCCGTTCGCGGTCGGCATCGGCCTCGATGAGGACACGGCCGCATTCATCGGCCCCGACGAGACACTCTATGTCGAAGGCAGCGGCGGCGTCACGGTCGTCGATGCTTCGAAGGTCACGTTCTCGTCGGTGGACAGCGCTGCCGAGGGCCAGCCGATCTGCATACTGGGTCTGGTCGTACACCTGCTGGTCGCGGGCGCAACATTCAACCTGCACACGCGGGTCGCCTCAACCGGCTGAGTTGAGCCATGCGCATCCTCGACCGTTCCGTCTATGTCGGGCCGTCGCATTTCGCGCGCTTCCCGGTCATCCGGCTCGAACTCGATCTTGGGCCGCTCGAGGCCTGGCCTACCGCCAAGCTCGGCAATTCCTTTGTGAATGCACTCGTCGAGGCACTACCGGGCCTTGCCGAGCACGGCTGTTCCTACCAGGAGCCCGGTGGCTTCATCCGCCGGATGAACGAGGCGGAAGGTACCTGGCTCGGCCACGTACTCGAGCACGTCGCGCTCGAGCTGCAGAATGTCGCGGGTGAGGACGTCAGCTTCGGCAAGACGCGCAGTCTCGACAAGCCCGGCCTCTACTCCGTCGTCTATGAATATGCGGAACGCGAAGAAGGCATCGCTGCCGGCGAGCTGGCGCTGCGACTGCTGTGCTCGCTGCTGCCCGAGGCAATCCGCCCGGCGCACACGGTGCCGGCAGGCTGGAGCTGGCCGACTGCGCGTGACGAATACATCCGTTTCGCGCAGCGGCGCGCTCTCGGTCCCTCGACTGCATCGCTGGTGCAAGCCGCCGAGAAGCGCGGCATCCCGTGGCTCAGGCTCAACGACCAATCGCTGATCCAGCTTGGCCATGGCCGCTACCAGCAGCGCCTGCAGGCGACGGTCACGGGCCGCACGCCGCATATCGCGGTCGAGCTCGCGAGCGACAAGGAGGAAACCAACCGGATCCTCGGCTCGCTGGGATTGCCGGTGCCGCGCCAGGAACTCGTGCAGTCCGACCGCGAGGCGGTGCGCGCGGCGAACCGGCTCGGCTTCCCGGTCGTCACGAAGCCGTACAACGGCAATCACGGCCGCGGCATATCGATCAGGCTGATGAGTGACGAAGAAGTTGCGCGCGGCTTCGCGGTGGCACGCGAGCATTCGCGCTCGGTGATCGTTGAGACTTACCTCGAGGGGGATGACCATCGGCTACTGGTCATCAACGGCGAACTGGTCGCGGCGACGCGGCGCACGCCCGGGCACGTGGTCGGTGACGGCAGGCGCAAGGTCACCGAGCTGATCGAAATCGTCAACCAGGACCCGCGGCGCGGTGTCGGCCATGAAAAGGTCCTGACCCGCCTCGAACTCGATACGCAGGCGCAGGCGATGCTTGCGCGTGCCGGGCTCACGGCGGACTCGGTTCCCGCGGCCGGACAGAAGATCTACCTGCGCTCGACCGCGAATCTCTCGACCGGCGGAACGGCGACCGACGTGACCGACGTGATCCATCCCGACAACCGCGACATGGCGGTGCGCGCGATCCGCGCCATCGGGCTCGACGTCGGTGGCGTCGACTTCCTGACGAAGGACATCACGCTTTCCTATCGCGAGATCGGCGGCGGCATCTGCGAAGTCAATGCCGCACCCGGATTCCGGATGCATGTCGCACCCTCGGAAGGCACGCCGCGCGATGTCGCGACGCCCGTCATCGACCTGTTGTTTCCGCAGGGTGCGCCATCACGCGTGCCGATTGCGGCCATCACCGGTACCAACGGCAAGACGACGACCGCGCGCATGCTGGCGCACATTCTGAAGATGGCCGGCTACACGCCGGGCCTCACGACGACCGACGGCGTCTATATCGACGGGCAGCGCACCGTGACCGGCGACATGACGGGCCCGGTGTCGGCGCGCATGGTGCTGGCCGACCCGCAGATCGACGCAGCGGTCCTCGAGACCGCGCGCGGGGGACTGCTGCGTGCAGGGATGGGCGTGGCGAGCGTCGACGTCGGCGCCGTGCTGAACGTACAGGCGGACCACCTCGGCCTGAAGGGCATCGACACGCTGGAGCAGCTCGCCGAGATCAAGCGCGTGGTCATCGAAGTCGCGACCGGTTGCGCGGTGCTGAATGCCGACGATCCGCTGGTGCTCAGGATGTCGGCGCACACCGATGCGGAATACATCTGCTACGTGACGCTTAATCCGCAGCACACGCTGGTGCGCGAGCATATTCGCGCGGGCGGCCGGGCCTGCGCGCTCGAAGCAGGCGTCAACGGGCAGATGATCACGCTCTACGATCGCGGCAGCCATATTCCGCTGGTCTGGACCCACCTGATCCCGGCGACACTCGAGGGGCGCGCGACCCACAACGTGCAGAATGCGATGTTTGCCGCGTCGATGGCCTTCTCGCTCGGCGTCAAGCTCGATGCGATCCGCCAGGGACTGCGCACCTTTGACACGACTTTCTTCCAGGCGCCCGGACGCATGAACATCTTCGATGAGCACCCATTCAAGGTGCTGTTCGATTACGGTCACAATGCGAGCGCGGTGGCCATGCTCGCCGATCTTGCCAGCCGCCTCGATGTCACCGGCCGGCGCATCGTGGTGCTCGCGGGACCGGGGGACCGGCGCGACGAGGACTTGCGCGCAATCGCCAACGCTGCCGCCGGCCGCTTCGATCATTACATCTGCCGGCGCGACGACAATCTGCGTGATCGCGCGAGCGATGAGGTACCGCGCATTCAGGCCGAAGCGTTGATCGCCGCGGGCGTCAAGAAGTCAGCGATCTCCGTGATTCCGGATGAGCAGGAAGCGATCGATGCGGCGCTGCGCATGGGCCGGCCCGGGGACCTGTTGCTGATATTCGCGGATGCGCTGGTGCGTTCCTGGAAACAGATCATTCGCTTCCGGCCGGAGGGCGCGCCGCCGACTGCCGCGCCGCGCATGCAGGATCATGTTGTCGTGGCACCGGTCACCGAAACGCCAGCGGAAATTCCGGCGCCGCTGTCGCTCGACGGACTGATCCGCGACGAGCGCGGCATCCGTTACGCGCCGGAGGCGTCCGACTGATCGAGGCAGCGGCACTGCCCTTCACCGATTCGCGGCGATTGACCGGCCACAACCGGTTCTTCGACGGTCCCGGAGCCGTGCTCGAATCCGCGGCGGCGGATACCGATGCCGCACTCCTTGAAGCCTGGAAAGCACGCGTCCTGCGCGCGAAGAAGAAGCTCGGCTGGGCCGAGGCGGCGGTCGTCGCGATACCGCACGCCGCGGGCGCTTCGCTCGCGATTGCGGCGCCGGCCGACCAGCTGATCACGGCAACCGAACTCAATGAATGGGCGCTCGTGGCTTCGCTGTTCGAGCGCAATCCCTTACGCGAGGCGGAATTGCTCGCGGCACTCGCATTCGAGCAACCTGACGCTCCGGTGCCACCGGGCATCGAAGAGACAGCGGCGCTGGAGAGACTCGCGGCACGTGCCGCCGCTGAGGCGAATCCGCGACTGCGGGTGCTGCTCACCGCCGCGCAGGAGCGCAAGCTCCCTTGCCTGCTGGACGACGAGTTCCTGACGATCGGCGCGGGCGCCGGCGGCCACAGTTGGTCGTTGACCGGGTTGCCGGCCGTTACGGAGGTTCCCTGGACCGAGTTGCGCGCGATACCCGTCGCGCTAGTGACCGGCACCAATGGCAAGACCACGGTCGTGCGCCTGATCACCGCCTGCGCGCAGGCCTCGGGATGGACGACCGGTCACAGCTGCACCGACGGGCTCTACGTCGATGGCGTCCCCATCAAGACTGGCGACTATTCCGGACCGGACGGCGCGCGCGTGCTGCTGCGCGATGCGCGCGTCGAGGCGGCAATCCTCGAAACCGCGCGCGGCGGCATTTTGCGGCGTGGGCTGGCGCTCGGCCGTGCCGACGCAGCGGTAGTCACCAACATCAGCGCCGACCACTTCGGCGAGTACGGCATCCAGGATCTGAGCACGTTGGCTGATGTGAAACTCGCCGTCGCGCATCTGATCGGGCGCGACGGGCTCCTGGTGCTCAACGCCGACGACGAAGTGCTGCGGGCCAAGAGCACACAAGTCAATTCGCCGCTCGGCTGGTTCGCATTGAACTACGAACATGAGGTGCTGCTGCTGCATCGTGCCGGTGGCGGCGCCACCTGCGGTGTACGCAACGGCCGATTGCTGCTGAGTCACCGGGGCGCCGAATACGACCTCGGCGCTGTCGTCAGCATGCCGCTCACCGTCGACGGCGTCGCCGCCTATAACATCGCCAACCTCGCGGCCGCCGCACTCGGCGCGGCCGCGCTGGGCATGGCGCCTGTGACCATCGCGGCGGTGTTCGCGGATTTCGGCTCGCGACCCGAAGACAATTTGGGCCGCTTGATGCGCTATGACATCGGCGGCGTGCGGATGCTGGTCGACTATGCGCACAATCCGGCCGGGATACGTGGTCTTCTCAGCGTGGCCGGCCACCTGTGCGACGACGGCCGGGTGGCCGTGCTGCTGGGCCAGGCCGGCAATCGCGAGGACGCCGATCTGCGCGAGCTTGCGGCCACCGTGGCTTTTTTCAGCCCTGACCTGGTCGTGATCAAGGAGGAACTCGACTATCTGCGGGGTCGCGCCCCGGGCGAAGTTCCCGCCATCCTGAAGGCGGCGCTGCTGGAGGCCGGGCTGCCAGAATCGGCCATCGCCTTTGGCGCCAGCGATAGCGACGCAGCGCGTCGGGGAATTGCCTGGTCGCGCCCCGGCGACGTGCTGGCACTGCTGATGCACTCGCGCAAGGCGCGGACCGAATTGCTGGCGCTGTTCGAGCGGATGCAGCGGAGCGGATGGCAAGCCGGCCAGCCGTTGCCTGCCTGAGCTGCCAGCGGGCAGCGTGAACTGCGGTATCTTGTCGCATGGCCGGCCGTATTCCACAGTCTTTCATCGACGAGCTGATCGCCCGCATCGACATCGTCGAACTGATCGGCAGCCGCGTGCAATTGAAGCGCGCGGGACGCGAATGGAAGGCCTGCTGCCCGTTCCATGCCGAGAAAACGCCGTCATTCTGGGTGAGTCCCGACAAACAGTTCTATCACTGCTTCGGCTGTGGCGCGCATGGCACGGCGCTCGGCTTCCTGATGGAACACGACAAGCTGCCATTCCCGGACGCGGTGGACGAACTCGCCTCGCGGCTCGGGCTCGAGGTGCCGCGCGAGGACGACGGTCGCGCCGCGCGCACGCGGCCCGGCGACGAACTCTATGAACTGATGGCGCAGGTCTCGCAGTTCTATCGTGATTCCTTGCGTGAATCCCCGCGCGCCAAGAACTATCTCGCAGGCCGCGGCATCACGCCCGAGACCTGCGTCAAGTTCGCAATCGGATATGCACCGAATTCCTGGGATGCAGTGCTGAAGCGTTTCGGTGGCAGCGCGGACCGCGATCGCGTGCTGGCCGACGCCGGCCTGGTCATCGAGCGCAGCGGCAAGGGAGAATCGGGTTTCTACGACCGGTTCCGCGATCGCATCATGTTTCCGATCCGCGATGCGCGCGGGCGGGTCATCGCCTTCGGCGGCCGGATCATTGACGAAGGAGAGCCGAAGTATCTGAACTCACCCGAAACGCCGCTCTTTCACAAGGGGCGCGAACTCTATGGCCTCTATGAGGCACGCCAGGCGCTGCGCAAGATCGAGCGGCTGCTGGTGGTCGAGGGTTATGTCGATGTCGCGCGCCTGGCGCAGGCTGGCATCGCTTATTCGGTTGCGACACTTGGCACGGCCACGACGACCGAGCATCTGAACCGCCTGTTCCGCGTGACGAACGAAGTCGTGTTTTGCTTTGACGGCGATCGCGCGGGCCGCGCCGCCGCGTGGCGGGCGCTTGAAAACGCGCTTGAGCACGCACGCGACGGCCGGCAACTTCGTTTCCTGTTCCTGCCTGAAGGCCATGATCCGGACACGCTGGTGGGATTCGAAGGCGCCGAGGCCTTCGAGGCGCGCCTCGCCGCCGCGCAGCCGCTGTCGGAATTCCTCGTGACACAGCTCGCGGCGCAGACCGATCTCTCGAGCGTCGACGGCCGGGCGAGGCTTGCGGAAGCCGTGCGCCCCCTCCTCGCGCGGGTGCCAGCGGGCGTCTACCACGAGTTGCTGCTCGAGCGTCTTGCCCAGGAGGTCCGCATGCCGGCAAGCCGTCTCGCCGAACTGCTGAAGGCGCGGCCCGAGAAAGCGCGCAGTGTCAGACCCGCGCCGGGACGCAGGACGCCGATGTCTGCAGGGCGCCATCCGCTGCTGACCCAGGCCATCATGCTGCTGTTGCACCATCCATCGGCGGCACGGGCGGTCGCGGAGCCGCCGGATTTCCTGAAGGGTGACCACAAGGGTTTCGCCGTGCTGATCGAGCTTTTGGAGATGGCGAAGGCCGAGCCGGAACTCAGCACTGCGCAACTGATCGAACGCTGGAGAGAACGCCCCGAAGGCGCGCGGCTTGCAGAGCTCGCTGCCGAGGAGTCGCTGGTGCGTGATGGGCGGGCTGCGGGTCGCGATCTGGTCATGGCGCTCAAGCGCCTGGCGGCGGAGTTCGGCCCCGACAAGCGCCTGAACGAACTGATCGCCATGTCCCGAGAGCGGAAACTCACGCAGGAAGAACAGCTGGAATTTCAACAACTTCTGGGCGATCGCGGCGGCACGGCCGGGGGTTGAGGGGGCGACGCCTGGAAAGACGGCGACCCGCCCTGACTGTATAATGACCGGCTGTTTTGCCAGCCCTGAACCACGGTGGTTTCTGCCATTGACCGAGAAAAAGCTCCCGATCATTCCTGAAGACCGTCAGTCGCAACTGAAGCTGCTGATCGCGCGCGGCAAGGAACAGGGCTACCTGACCTATGCCGAAGTCAACGACCACCTGCCGCCCGAGATCGTCGATCCGGAGCAGATCGAAGACATCGTCAACACGATCAACGATATGGGCATCACGGTGTATGAGAAGGCACCGGATGCCGAAGCCCTGTTGCTGACCGACGCCTCGGCCCCCGATGAGGAGGCCGTCGAAGAAGCCGCCGCCGCCCTTGCGATCGCCGATTCCGAGTTCGGCCGCACGACCGACCCGGTGCGCATGTACATGCGCGAAATGGGCACCGTGGAGCTCCTGACGCGCGAGGGCGAAATCCGCATCGCCAAGCGCATTGAGGAAGGCCTCGACCAGGTGCGCTCCGCACTCGCCTACTACCCGCCGACCTATGACTTCCTGCTTGGCGCCTACGAGCCGGTAAAGGGCGGTCAGGGCCGGCTGACCGACATCATCGTCGGCTTTCTCGATCCGAACGCGCCGGATGAAATCGCCCAGCCGCATAACCCGAAGGCCATCATCAAGAAGGAAGAGCCCAAGCTTGATGACGACGAAGAGAGCGAGGAGTCCGAGGAGGACGAAGAAGCGATCGACACGGGACCGGATCCGGAAGAGACCGCGCGACGCTTTGCCGCGATCCAACGCCTGCACCACCAGATCTCCAAGGGCATGGCGACGGCACGAGGAGCGAAGGAACCAAAGGTCGTCCGCGCCCGCAAGAAACTCTCGGGCCAGTTCATGGAATTGAAGCTCGCCCCGCGCATGTTCGATGCGCTGGTCGGGAATCTGCGCAGCCACGTGGATGAGGTGCGCCGCCTCGAGCGCGAGATCATGACGATCTGCGTGCGCCAGGCCGGCATGCCGCGCAAGGATTTCATTGCGACCTTTCCGAAGAACGAGACCAACACGCGCTGGATCGACAAGCACATCCGCGCCAAGCGCAAGCATTCCGCGTCGCTCGGCCGCCTGAAGGAAGAAGTCACGCGCCGCCAGCATGACCTCAAGGCGCTGGAGAAGCGCCTGACGCGCTCGATCCAGGAATTGAAGGCCGTGAATCGCGACATCGCGACCGGCGAGGCGATGGCGCGACGCGCGAAGAAGGAGATGGTCGAGGCCAACCTGCGCCTCGTGATCTCCATCGCGAAGAAGTACACGAACCGCGGGCTGCAGTTTCTCGACCTGATCCAGGAAGGCAACATCGGCCTGATGAAGGCGGTGGACAAGTTCGAATACCGCCGCGGCTACAAGTTCTCGACCTATGCGACCTGGTGGATCCGCCAGGCCATCACCCGTTCGATCGCCGACCAGGCACGCACCATCCGCATCCCGGTGCACATGATCGAGACCATCAACAAGCTGAATCGCATCTCGCGCCAGATGCTGCAGGAGATGGGTCGCGAACCGACGCCCGATGAACTGGCGGGTCGCATGGAGATGCCCGAGGACAAGGTTCGCAAGGTGCTGAAAATCGCGAAGGAACCGATCTCGATGGAGACGCCGATCGGGGATGATGAGGATTCGCATCTGGGCGACTTCATCGAGGACGGGGCGGCCGAGAGCCCGCTGGACTCCGCGACCGTCGAGTCGCTGCGCGAGACCGTGCACGGCGTGCTGTCGCAGCTGACGCCGCGCGAAGCCAAGGTGCTGCGCATGCGCTTTGGTATCGACCTTTCGACCGATCACACGCTCGAGGAAGTGGGCAAGCAGTTCGACGTCACCCGCGAGCGCATCCGCCAGATCGAGGCGAAGGCGCTGCGCAAGCTCCGGCATCCCAGCCGCAGCGAGCAGTTGCGCAGTTTCCTGATGGAAGACTGAACGAGAAAGGCCCCGCGAGGGGCCTTTCCTTTTCTGGGTGATCAGGCGAAATTTTCCGAGCTCGGATGCGCGCAGCCAAGGTTGGCGTGTTTGGTCATCGTCGCCTTGGGTTGTTTGGCTCGCCGATAAGTGGTTCCATCGTAGCCTGTCAGTGGGGGGATCGAGTCCATGGCACACGTCGCTCCGCTTCCCAGGGAAGCCGTTCCGGAGTTTCGGGAGCTGTTCGACCACTACGCGAGCACTCGCGGCTTCGTTCCCAACAGCATCCTGACGATGTCGCGCCGGCCCGCCATCGCCAAGGCCTTCATGGACCTGAACCGGGCGGTGCTGTACGAAGGCACGGTACCCGAAGAGCTCAAGATGCTCGTCAGCCTCATTGCCAGCCAGGCTGCTGGCTGCCGCTACTGCCAGGCGCACATGTCGAACCTGTCCAGCATCTACCGCGCCTCCGACGCGAAGATCGCCGCGGTCTGGGAGTTCGAGACCAGCGAGCTCTTCAATGAAGCCGAGCGCGCAGCGCTGCGCCTGGCACTGAAAGGTGCGACCGTTCCGAATGAAGCCGGTCCGCAGGACTTCGTGGAGTTGGCCAAGTACTTCGACGACGGCGAGCAAGTCGAAATCGTCGCCACCATCGCGCTCTTCGGCTATCTGAACCGCTGGAACGACACGATGGCGACCGATCTGGAAGAGCGCGCAGCCCGTGCCGCCGGCCGCACGCTCGGCCCGACCGGCTGGGACGCGGGCAAGCACGGCGCACGCGGTTGAGTCTCCCAAACGGCCGTCAACAGGAACTTCGTGCCGCCTCGACGCGCCGCCGGAATCCCTGATCAGGATGCCCGGGACGATTTCGGTGCGCCATAGTCGCGCTGCGCGCTCTCGGGGCTCACCTTGCCCTCGCGCAGGTCGCGAGCGAGCAGTCCGGGGTCGCGCTCGCGTGGATCGCCAAAACCGCCGCCGCCGGCCGCGTCCATGACCAGGGTGTCGCCGGGCTGCAGGCGCGTGAGCCCGTACGGATCGCCAGATTTGCCATTGACGAGGAAGCGGGCAAGCGCGCCCGGCTGGCCACCGAACAGGCCCTCGGGCGGCAGGCGAAACCGCCCTGACTGGATCGCGAGGCTGACCGGCGGCTGCGGCGCGTAAGCGTCGTCGGGCACGCGAAACACCTCGCGCCGACCGAGCGCGCCGCGCTGCTTGCCGGCGCCGCCGGAATCGGGGAGCAGTTCGCGGCGCTCGACGATGAGGGGCGAGTCGCTCTCGAGAATCTCGACCGGGGTATTGGCGCCGTTGGCCGGGAAGATGAAGCTGCCCTCGCCGTCGCGCACCGCGCTGGCGCCCAGGCCCCCGCCGCGGATCAGTACGATGTGGAACGGCCGGCCGTCGCCGTGCCGGCCGTAGAACATCTGCATCGTCGCAGGCGTGCCGCCGCCCGCGGCGACCACGCGATCCGGCAGCGCCCTGGCGAGCGCGCGGTAGATAATCTCGGTGATGAAGTGCCCGATTTGCATGCGCGCCGCCACCGCCGCGGGATGGCGGCAATTGACGACCGTGCCTTCAGGCGCGATGAGGCGGATCGGCGCGGCGATGCCATCGTTGTTCGGGATCTCCGGGTCGAAGATGCTCTTCACCGCCATGTGCACGTAGGCGTAGGTGAAGTTGTAGACGACATTGCCGCCCCATTCGACCTGCGGCGAAGAGCCGGTGAGATCCACTGTAATGTCGCTGCCCTGGATCGTAACCGCGCAGCGGATCAGGACCTCCGGTTGTCCCTCCATCTGCTCGATCATTCCTTCCGAGCGATAGATGCCAGCAGGCGATTTCGCGATTGAGGCGCGGATGCTCTTCTCGCTGCGCGCGATGATCTCGTCGGCGAGGTCGTCCAGGCCATCGAGCCGGTACTCCTCGAGCATGCGCACGATCTGCGCCGCGCAGACGTGGTTGGCGGCGATCTGCGAGCGGATGTCGCCGTTCACCTGCTCGGGCGTACGCACGTTGGCGCGGATCATGTCGAGCACGCCCTGGTTGAGCCGCCCGGCGTCGTAGAGCTTGACCAGCGGGATGAACAAGCCCTCTTCGAACACTTCGCGGTTGTCCGAGGCGACGCGCCCGCCGATGTCCGAGTGGTGCAGGATGCAGGCGGTAAAGGCGACCAGGCGATCGCGGTGAAAGATCGGGCTCAGCACGCAGACGTCGTTCAGATGGCCGGCAAGCGCCCAGGGATCATTTGTGATGTATACGTCGCCCGGCCGGAAAGAATTCGCCGGCAGGCCCTGCACCAGTTGCTTGATGCCGAGCGCCATCGCACCCGACTGGCCGGGCGTGGCGAGGGTGCCCTGCGCAAGCTCCCGCCCGCGGGCGTCCGTGAACATGCAGGTGTAGTCGTGCGCGTCGCGCAGCAGGCTCGAGAACGCCGTGCGCGCGACCGCCGCATCGGATTCGTCGACGATCGAGATCAGCCGCCGCCAGAGGATCTCCAGCGTGATCGGGTCAAAGCGCGGCTCAACGTCTGTCGCCATGGCTTCGCTCCTTGGGCAGGTCGATCCACAGGAAGCCGAGCTCATCCACCCGCGCCCGCGCGTGCTCGCCGATGATCACAGTGGACTCGCGCTCCTCGACGATCGCGGGTCCCGACAGCTCGGCGCCCGGCGCAAGCCGGTAGCGGTCATAGACCACGTGTGGGATGAAGTCGCGCACGCTTCCGCAATAGGCCTTGCGCTCGCCCTTGACGGCATCCTGCGTGCGTCCCCGCTGCGCAATCCTGGGCAGTGCCAGCTGTTTCACCGGCAGGCTCGCACGTACGCAGAAATTGACGAACTCGACCGGCGAATCTGGATAGGTTCGGCCGTAGAGCCGCGCGTAGGTCTCGTCGAAGCGGCGGCGCAGCAGGGCAGGATCAACGGCGCTGAAATCGCGTTCAGCGATGGCGAGGCTCGTCTCCGACCCCTGGCCGATGAAGCGCGCCTCCACCGCGCGCGAAAATCCGATCAGCCCTTCGGCACCTGCCGCGCGCAATGTCCGCTCGCCTTCGGCCTCCAGCTCGCGGAACAGCGCCTCCAGTTTCCCGAAATCCGCCGCGGCGAAAGACACCTTGTGGCTGCGCACCAGATCGAATGCGCGCGGCGCGGTGAAGAAGCCGAGTGCCGAGCCGACGCCCGCGTTCGGAGGAACCATCAAGCGCGGCGCGCCCAACTTGCGTGCAAGCCCGCAGGCATGCACGGGACCCGCACCGCCAAAGGCAGCGATCGTCACGAGCTGCGGATTGCCGCCGCGCTCGGCGATGTGGGTCTTCGCCGCCGCCGCCATGGTTTCGTTGATGAGGTCGTGGATGCCCCACACCGCTTCGAGGCAGGACACGCCGAGCGGCTGCGCCACCTTCGTCTCGATGCCGCGCCGTGCCGCGTCGGCGTCGAGCTGCATCGTGCCGCCAAGGAAGTAGTCGGGATCCAGGTAGCCGAGCAGCAGGTCCGCGTCGGTCACCGTCGGCTCGGCGCCGCCGCGTCCATAGCAGATCGGCCCCGGCACGGCGCCGGCGCTCTGCGGGCCGACCTGCAACGTGCCGAGCCGGCCGGCGCGCGCAATGCTGCCGCCGCCCGCGCCGATTTCCATCAGATCGACCACGGGAACCTGGATGGTGAGGCCGCTGCCTTTCTGGAAGCGCTGCACGCGCCCGACCTCGAAGGTCGGCACCACCCCGGCGACGCCGCCCTGGATGAGACAGGACTTTGCAGTCGTGCCGCCCATGTCGAAGCAGAACATGTCGGGACACTGGAACAAATTACTGTAGTACTGGGCCGCGATCACGGCCGCGGTCGGACCGGATTCGATGATGCGCACCGGAAACTGCGCGGCCGTCTCGGCCGAAGTGACGCCGCCGGAAGAAAGCATGATGAACAGCCGGCCGCGGAAGCCCAGGCTCGCCAGGCGTTCGCGCAACTGCCGCAGGTAGGTCTCGGTGAGCGGCTTGACATAGGCATTGATCACCGTCGTGCTGGTGCGTTCGTACTCCCGGATCTGCGGCAGCACTTCGTAGGAAATGGAGACCGACGCCTGCGGGAATTCCTCGGCGAGCAGGCGCTTGAGGGCCCGTTCGTGCGCCGGATTCTCGAAGGAATTCAGCAGGCATACGGCGACCGACTCGACGCCGAGCTGGACCATCTCGCGTACTGCCGCCCGCGCCTGCGCCGTGTCCAGCGGCACGAGCACGCTGCCGTCGGCGCGCACGCGCTCGTCCACTTCCAGCCGTCGCTCGCGCGGCACGAGAGGTTCGGGCATCTGGGCAAAGGCATCGTAGGCCGAATAGCGGATCTCACGGCCGAGTTCGAGCACGTCGCGGAAACCACGCGTCGTGAGCAGCCCGGTGTGCGCACCTTTGCGCTCGATGATGGCGTTGATCACGAGCGTCGTGCCGTGGATGACTTCCTCCATCCCCGCGATGCAGCCCGGAACCTGCCTTTCGAGGGAGCGCAGGCCCTCCTCGATGGCATCCGAGGGGTCGAGGGGCGTGGTCAGGCACTTATAGGTATGAGTACGCCCGGTGGCGTCCTCCAGAAGCACGAAATCGGTGAACGTGCCGCCGACGTCAATTCCAATGCGCATCAGGCTTGCCCGTTATCGGTATACCGTATACTGTACATGCAATGGCTGGGTACCGTAACCCCCTGCTCCAGGCCCCTCTGCGGCCGATCCCTTCGCGGGTCGCAGTGATCGGCGCGGGCACCATCGGGCCGGACATCGGCTACTACCTGAAAAGCGCCCTCCCGAATCTGGATCTGGTGCTGGTGGACGTCGCGCAGGCGGCCGTCGACCGGGCCCTGGCGCGTTTCGGTGAGTATGCGGCCAAGGCCCGCGCACTCGGCAAGATGAGCGAGGCCGAGGCTGCCGCAGTGACGCGCGGCGTGCGCGGCAGCACCGACTACGAATCGATCCGCGGCGCCGACTGGGTCCTCGAGGCCGCGACCGAAGACCTCTCGCTCAAGCAAAAGATCTTCGCGCAGGTCGAGACGCTGGTGCCGGCCGATGCCCTCATCACTTCCAATACCAGTTCGCTGCCGGCGGCACGGGTGTTCTCGGGCCTGAAGCACAAGACGCGCGCCACGGTGACCCACTTCTTCGCGCCCGCGTGGCGCAATCCCGTGGCCGAGGTGGTGCGCGCGCGCGAAACGGACCCGCAAGTCGTGGAGTTCCTGCGCTGGTTCTTCTGCGTCACCGGCAAGGTGCCACTCGTCACCGCGGACGTGGAATGCTTCATGCTCGACCGCGTATTCGACAACTGGTGCAACGACGCCGCGCATTGCCTGGCGCGCGCCACTGCGGCGCAGATCGACAGCGTGGCCGCGGAATTCGTGCAGGCGGGCCCGTTCTATGTTTTGAACCTTGCGAACGGCAACCCGATCATCACGGAGGCCAACACGCTGCAGGCTGCGGCCGAAGGCGCGCACTACGACCCGGCGCCGATCTTCCGCTCGGTGGCGAACTGGGCCACCTGCGCCATCGGCAAGCGCGTCCCGGTGCCCGCCGACGTCGCCGCCGCGGTGCGCGACCGCCTGCTCGGCGTGTTGTGGTCGCAGTGCGTGGATATCCTCGATCGGGATATCGGCGAGGCGCCGGACCTCGATCTCGGCTGCCGGCTGGCACTGGGTTTCCGGCACGGCCCGCTCGAGCTGATGCGGCGACTGGGCGATCCCGAGGTACGGCGCGTATTGCAGCGATTTGCCGCCGAGCGCCCCGGAATGCCGATGCCGCAACGTGCGCTCGGCGAATATCAACGCTTCGAGCACGGCGTGCTGGTGGACAAGCTGGACGGCGTCGTCGTGATCAGCTTGCGCCGGCCCGAGGCGCTGAATGCGCTGCACGATGAACTCAATGACGAAATCTGGCAGGTCATCCGGCGCCATGAGGCGGATCCGGCGGTGCAAGGCTTCGTCCTCGTTGGCTACGGCACGCAAGCGTTCTGCGCCGGCGCCGACATCGGGCGCTTTGCCGGCATGCTCGGCAATGCGGCGACATCGGCGCAGTACGCGCGCGACTGTTCGCGATTGCTCACACACCTGGACGCGATGGAAAAACCGGTGGTCGCGGCGCTGAACGGCATGGCGCTCGGCGGCGGACTGGAGCTGGCGATGCGCTGCCACGCCATCGTCGCGCAGCGCGGTGCGTGGCTGCAGTTCCCGGAAATCACGCTTGGAATTGCGCCGGGCATCGGGGCGATGGTCGTTCCCTACCGGCGCTGGCCGCAGGCGGCGGTGCTTTTTCACGGGATGCTGCGCCGCGCTGAGCGGCTCGACGCGACCCGGGCGCATGAGGCCGGGATCATCGCCGAGCTCGCCGATGATTACGCATCGTTGATCCGGCAGGCGGCGGCGCGCGTGCACGCGCTCGCCGGCAAGCGGCGGGCGCCGCTGGATCGCCCCGTGGCGATCGCGCCTTTCGACGCGGTGGACGTCGCGCAACCGTTCAGCCGCGAGGTGGTCGGGATCATCGAGGACGCAGTCCGCACGGCGGCGGCAGCGCCGACACTCGCCACTGCGCTGGATGTCGGCTACCGGGCGTTCGGGCGCAGCGCCTGCACGGCAGCCGCGCGCGAGGGCATCACCGCCTTCGGCGAGCGGCGCAAGCCGGATTTTTCGCGGACCGGTTAGGGAGGCGGCGCCGCTACATGGTCACGAAGCTGCGAACATTGCAACGACCCGAGCCTCTCGGCGAGCGCGTTTATACGACGCTGCGCGATTACCTGCGCGCGGGCCGCATTCGCGCAGGCCAGCCACTGCAGGAGGGCGTGCTCGCGGCCCAGCTGGGCGTTTCCCGCACGCCGGTGCGCGAAGCGTTGGCGCGCCTCGCCAGCGAAGGCCTGGTGGTCGCGGATGGCCGCAGCTTCGCCTTGCCATCGCTTTCGGTGCGTGACATCGAGGACATCTACGCGCTCCGGTTCCTGCTCGAGCCGGAGGCGCTGCGGCTCGTGGCCGTGAGTCGGCCGGGGCGCAAGGCGCTCGCACCGCTGCGCGCCGCGCTCGAGGACATGGCGGCCGCGAACGATGCGGCGGACGGCGCCGCTTTCATGGACGCCAATTACCGGTTTCGCGATGCCTGGACCGCGCTGGTGCCAAACAAGCGCCTGGTGCGCGCGATCCAGCTTTATGCCGATCACGTGCGCTACCTGCGCGCCTTCACGCTTGACACCGCTGCGGTGCGCGTCATCGTCCTGAAAGGCCTCGGGCAGCTTGCCGCAGCGCTTGCCGCAGGCGACGGCGAGGCGGCGGCCCAGGCGATGCGCACGCACCTCGGCAACGCAAAGCGCATCCTGCTCGACATGACGGAGTCGAACTGATGGCCTACCGGGCGGAAATTCCCTACGGCTGCTACTGGAGCACGCCATTTGCGCGCTGGCAGGGCGCCCTCTCCAACCTGCACTCGATTGAATTCGCAGCGCACATCGTCAGGGCCGAGCTCGCGCGGCGCGGCATCCCGCCGGCGGGTTTCGATCACGGCGTGCTTGGCATCAGCGTGCCCCAGAAGCACGCGTTTTACGGCCTGCCGTGGCTCGCCGGGCGCGCGGGTATCGGCCAGATCGGCGGCCCGACGCTGATGCAGGCCTGCGCCACCGGTGTCCGCGTGCTGCTGGCAGGCGCGCAGGAAATCGAGTGCGGGCTCTCGAGCGCCTCGCTGACCGTCACCTGCGATCGCACCTCGAACGGACCGCACCTGTACTACCCGAATCCGCGTGGCCCCGGAGGCACGGGCGTGCACGAGGACTGGGTGCTGGACAACTTCAACTGTGACCCGCTCGGGCCACACTCGATGGTTGCGACCGCGGAAAACGTCGCCAGAAAATACGGCATCGGCACGGCCGAGCAGCACGAGGTGGTGCTGCGCCGTGAGGCGCAGTATCGCGATGCACTGGCCGGCGACGCGGCGTTCCACCGGCGATTCATGACGCTGCCGTTCGAGGTGCCCGACCCCGGCTTTCGCAAGGTGGTGGTCACGCTGGCGGGCGACGAGGGCATCACCACCTCCACGGCCGAGGGACTCGCAAAGCTCAAGCCCTTGCTGGAGGGCGGCACTGTGACCTTCGGCGGCCAGACGCATCCTGCCGACGGCAACGCGGCGATCGTGCTCGCGACCGCGGAACGCGCGAGGGAACTGTCGAAGGATCCGAAGATCCGCGTCCGGCTGCTCGGATTCGGCCAGTCACGCGCGGCGCTCGCCTGCATGCCGGAAGCGCCGGTCCCGGCCGCGCAACGCGCGCTCGCCGTGGCCGGGCTCACGATCGAGCGCATGGACGCGGTCAAAACGCACAATCCGTTCGCGCTCAACGACATCCTGTTCGCGCGCGTCACCGGCATCGACCTCACGCAGATGAACAACTACGGCTGCTCGCTCGTGTGGGGCCATCCTCAAGCGCCGATGGGTACGCGGTCGATCATCGAACTGATCGAGGAGCTGGTGATGCGCGGTGGCGGACGTGGCCTGTTCGCGGGCTGCGCAGCGGGCGACACGGCAATGGCCGTGGTGCTCGAAGTAAACGGGAACTAGGCGCCGACCATGGATCTGTCGCACTGGATCGAGGGACACGCGCGGATCTCCCCGGACGCCGTCGCAATCCGCTTCGGCGGCGAGGACACCAGCTACGCGGAACTCGCGCGCCGCGTCGCGCGCGCCGCGGCGGCACTCGCCGGGCTCGGGGTACGGCGCGGCGACGCGGTTGCCTACCTCGGGCTGAACCACCCGCTGGTGCTGGTATTGCTGTTTGCCTGCGCACGCCTGGGCGCGATGTTCGTGCCGCTCAACTGGCGGCTCGCGCCACGCGAGCATGCGCGGGTGCTGGCAGATTGCCCGCCAAGCCTGCTGTTCGTCGAGCCGGCCTTCGCCGCCCACGCGGCCGCCATCGAGGGCGCGATCCCCGCGACCGGGCTGGCGGTGCTCGACGAGAACGGCGCCCGCCCGCCCGCCCCCGCTGGCGACGAGGCCTCGCCGCTGCTGCTTTGCTACACCTCGGGCTCGACCGGCACGCCCAAGGGCGTGGTGCTCACGCAGCGCGCGATCCTGTGGAACGCGCTGAACAGCACGCACATGCACGACCTCTGCAGCCAGGACCGCGTGCTGACGACGCTGCCGCTTTTTCACGTGGGTGGCATGAACATCCAGACCACGCCCGCGCTGCACGCTGGCGCGAGCATCACGTTGCACGCGAAATTCGATCCGGAAGCGACGCTCGATGCCATCGAGCGCGAGCGCATCACGCTCACGGTGCTGGTGCCGGCGCAGTTCGAGGCGCTGATGGCCCTGCCGCGCTGGAGGCGCGCCGACCTGTCGAGCCTGCGTGTGATCAGCACGGGCTCGACGATCATCAACGAGGCCTTCATCCGCAGAGTCAGCGAGTGCGGCGTGCCGGTGATACAGGTGTACGGGTCCACCGAAACCTGCCCGATCGCGACCTATGGGCGGGCCGTCGACGCCCTGCGCAAGGCCGGGTCGGCGGGCGCGCCCGCGCTGCACTGCGAGCTGAAGGTCGTGGACGAAGCCGGCGCCGGTTTGCCCCCGGGCTGCGACGGCGAAATCCTGGTGCGCGGGCCGAATGTTGCAATGGGCTACTGGAACGCTCCTGCCGAGACCGCGCAGGCCTTCGTCGACGGCTGGTTTCGCTCGGGCGACGTCGGCCACTTCGACGACGAAGGTCATCTGTACGTAGTCGCACGCAGGAAAGACATGATCATCTCTGGCGGCGAGAACATCTATCCGGCGGAAGTCGAGAACGTACTGCTGGAGTGCCCGGCGATCCAGGAGGCCTGTGTCGTCGGCAGGCCCGACGAGCGCTGGGGAGAGGCGGTCGTCGCCGCCGTGGTGCTGAAGCCCGGCCATCGCCTGACGGAAGCCGAGGCGCTGGCGCTGTTCGAGGGCAACATCGCGCACTACAAGTGGCCCCGCGAAATCCGCTTCGTCGATCAGCTGCCGCACAGCGCGCTCGGCAAGGTACAGAAGGACGCAGTGCGGAAGGCGCTCGGCGCGACCACCGGAAGGCACGCATGAAAATCAACAAGCTCGACCACATCTGCATCGCGGTCAGGAACCTGGCCGAGGCGCAGAAGATCTGGGAGCCGATCCTCGGCAAGGAAGGGCCGGACGACGCCTACGTGGACGAGCCAGAGAAAATCCGCGTGGCCCGGTACTGGGTGGGCGGCGTTGGTTTCGAGTTGATGGAGTCGCTGACGCCCGACGGCGACGTCGCCAGGTTCATCGACAAGCGCGGCGAGGGCGTGATGCTCGTGTCGCTCAACGTGGACGACACCCGTGCGGCGAAAGAAGAGCTGGAGGTCAAGGGATATCCGTTCATCGGCGGCCTCAGGCGCTTCCGCGACTGCGATTTCGCGTTCGTGCACCCAAAGGCGGTGAATGGCGTGCTGCTCGAGCTGATCGATTACCGGTGGCGCGAGCTCGGAGGCAAATCCTGACATGGACTACGATCTGAGCCCGGAGCAGCAGCAGGTGCGCGATTCGTTCGCGCGCTTCTCCGACGAGCGCATCGCGCCCCAGGCCGCGGCTCTCGACGAGGCGCATGCATTCCCGCGTGCGCTGTTCGGTGAACTGGCTGGCCTCGGCCTTTTCGGCATGCGCTATCCGGAGGACGTGGGCGGCAGCGGCATGCGGCTGACGGAATTCTGCCTGGCGCTCGAGGAAATCGCGCGCGGCTCGATGTCGCTCGCAGGTTGTGCGGCCATGCAGTCGCTGATGGGCACCAAGTTCCTGCACATGCTCGGCAACGCCGACATCCTGGAGCGGCTGTTCAAGCCGGCGCTGCGCGGTGAGAAAATCGGCGCCATCTGCATGACCGAGCCGGACGCCGGCAGCGATCTCGATAGCATCGCGACGCGCGCACGCAAGGTCGAGGGCGGCTACGTGATCAGCGGCCGGAAAAGCTGGGTCACCTCGGCTCCGGTCGCGGACTTTTTCACGGTGTTCGCCAAGGCCGGCGAGGAAGGCAAGCTCACCATCTTCCTGGTCGAACGCAGCTTTGCCGGCGTCAAGCTGGGGCGCGTCATCGAGAAGATGGGCGTCTGGGCGCTGCCCACTTCCGAACTCGCGTTTGACGACTGCTTCGTGCCCGACGGTCACCGCCTGTCAAAAGCGGAAGGCGACGGCGAGGCACATCTGCGCAAGACGCTCGCCGAGATCCGCATCATCACCGGTGCGATGGCGCTCGGCCTGGCGCGCGCTGCGCTCGGCGCCGCGGCACGCTACGCGGGCGAGCGCAAGCAATTCGGCAAGCCAATCAATCGGTACCAGGCGATCCAGATGAAGCTCGCCGACATGGCGACCGGGCTCGAGGCGGCCACCCAGCTGGTCTATCGTGCCGCCTGGCTGCGCGACGCGGACCGGCCGCACCACCAGGAGGCGGCGATGGCGAAGCTGTTCGCCAGCGAGTGCGCGGCGAGCATTGCAGACCAGGCGGCCCGGGTGTTCGCCTCCTACGGCTACGCGATGGAGTATCCGGTGCAGAGGTACCTGCGCGATGTGCGTTTCACCCTGATCGGGGGCGGCACCAGTGAAATCCTGAAGCTCATCATCGCCAAGGAGGTGGCGACATCATGATTGCAGCCAGGCGTATCAGGGTGGTGCTCGCCAAACCGGGACTCGACGGCCACGACCAGGGAGCGAAGGTAGTGGCCCGGGCCCTGATGGACGCGGGATTCGACGTGACCTACACCGGGCTGCGCCAGACACCCGAGGCGATCGTGCGCATCGCGCTCGAAAAGGACGCAGACGTGATCGCGCTCTCCTCGATGGCCGGCTCGCACCTGCCCATCTGCCGCAAGCTGAAGCCGCTGCTCGAGCAGGCGGGCCTGGGCGACAAGCTGTGGATCATCGGCGGGAATCTGCCCGCGCAGGATCACGATGCCCTGCGGGCGCTCGGCTTCAAGGGGGTATTCCAGTCCAGCTCGAAGCTCGACGACATCGTGACCTTCATCAGGACGCATGTGCCATGAAACCAGGGGACCCGCCGGCAATGGAAACACGCTCGGTGACCAATGAATCGGGCATCGAGATCAAGCCGCTTTACACCGCGGCCGACGTCGAGGCCAGTGTTGGCGACGGCCTGCTCGGACTGCCGGGACAGTACCCGTTCACGCGGGGCATCCATCCGCAGATGTACCGCAAGCAGCCGTGGACCATGCGCCAGTACACCGGCTTCGGCAATCCTGTGGACACCAACAAGCGCTTCCACTACCTGATCGCCAACGGACAGACCGGACTCAATGTTGCGTTCGACCTGCCGACGCAGTGCGGCATGGACTCCGACGATCCGCAGGCGGAGGGCGAGGTCGGGCGCGTCGGCATGGCCGTGGACACGCTGCGAGACTTCGAGATCGCCTTCGAAGGCGTGGATCTCGAGCGCATCACCGTCTCGCTCACGATCAATGGCGCCGCGGCGATCCTGATCGCCATGTACCTGGCGATGGCGGAGAAGCGCGGCTACGACATCACGAAGCTGCGCGGCACGGCGCAGAACGACATCCTGAAGGAATTCATCGGCCGCGGCACCTGGGTGTACCCGGCGGCGCCCTCGATCCGGCTGGTCGGCGACACGATCGAGTACTGCGCGAAGCACGCGCCGAAGTACAGCCCCGTATCCGTATGCGGCTATCACATCCGCGAATCTGGCGCCGATCCGGCACAGGAAGTGGCGTATGCCTTCTGCATCGCCAGGGCCTATGCCGACGAGGTGATTCGCCGCGGGCTGCCGGTGGACGAATTCGCCGGACGGCTGTCGTTCAACTTCAACTGCTTCGGCAACCTCTTCGAGCAGGTCGCGAAATTCCGCGCCGGGCGCAGCCTGTGGGCGCAGATCATGCAGGAGCAGTACGGCGCGACCAGGCCGGGGTCCATGTGGATGCGCATGCTCGCGGGCGGCGGCGGCGGCGGACTCACCTTCGAGCAGCCCGAACTCAACATCGTGCGTGGCGCTTATTACGCCCTGATCTGCGCGCTCTCGGGCGCGCAGACGATGGCGCTGTGCTGCTACGACGAGGCCTACACCATTCCCTCGGAATACGCGCAGCGCATTTCGCTGCGCACGATGCAGCTCCTGATCGAGGAGATGGGCCTGACCGACACTGTCGACCCGCTCGGCGGCTCGTACTACGTCGAGACCCTCACCAACCAGATGCGCGGGCGCATGCAGGACATCATGGCCGAGGTGGATGCGCAGGGCGGCATCGTCAAGCTCGTGACCGAGGGCGCCATCCAGGCCAAGGTCTCGGCCCAGGCATACCAGCACCAGCGCGAGATCGAAAACGGGACCTTCCGGAAGGTGGGCGTAAACTGCTACCGGACCGACGAGAAGGCGCCCGAGATGGAGTTCCATCCCTACAACGAGCTGGATGCCAGCGCACAGATCCAGTCGCTCAATCGCGTGCGTGCCGACCGGAACGCAGCGCGCGTGCAGGCGGCACTCAGTCGCGTGCAGGCCGACGCGCGCTCCGGTGCGAATCTGATGCCCGCCATCATCGAGGCGGTCAAGGCCTACGCCAGCGTCGGCGAGATCACCGGCGTGCTGGTGGGTGTGTTCGGCCGATTCCGCGAACCGGTAGGGCTCTGAGTGGCGGACATCAAGCGCTATGCCGCGCCCACAACGCTCGAGGAGGCGTCCGAGATGCTGCGCGCCGGCAACGTCACCGTGCTGGCGGGCGGCACCGACCTGATGCCGCAGACGCGGGCTGGGCGGCTGCAGTTCCAGCCGGTGCTGATGAACGTGCGGCGCGTGCCGGAACTGGGGGGCATCGACGATCAGGGCACCATGGTGCGAATCGGTGCGCTGGTCACGATTACGGAGTTGCTGGAAAGCCAACTCGTGCGCGAGCGCCTGAACCTGCTCTGGCAGGCCTGCAACCATTTCGCCAGCGACCAGATCCGCAATGCCGCGACCGTGGGCGGCAACGTCTGCAACGCCTCGCCCGCAGGCGACACGCTGGTGCCGTTGCTCGCATTGAACGCATGCGCCGTTCTGGCGGCAAAGCCGAACGGCGCGTTGCAGTTGCGCCGCGTGCCGCTCAACGGGTTCTTCCTCGGCCCGGGGCGCAGCTGCAGGGTGCCCGCGGAGCTGCTCACGGCCATCGAGGTTCCACTACCGCCGGCGGGATTCAAGGGCGAATTCTACAAGCATGGCACGCGGCCGGGGCTGGACATTGCGGCGATCGCGATCGCGCTGGGCGCGCGCCGCGACGGCGCGGTGCTGCGCGACGTGCGGGTCGCTTTCGGAGCGGTGGCGCCGACGCCGGTGCGCGCACCGCGTACTGAAGCGGCGATCGAGGGACGGCCCGTCGATGCGGCGATGCTGGAAACTGCAGCATGCACCGCGCTCGAAGAAGTGCATCCGATTTCCGACGTGCGCGCCAGCGACTGGTACCGGCGCGAACTCATCCACAACATGATCAAGAGGGTACTCATGCATGTCGGTCAACTGTGACATCGCATTCACCCTGAACGGGGTCAAGAGGGAACTGAGCGTGCCCGCGGGCATGAGCGCGCTCGAGATGCTGCGCGAACGGCTCGGGCTCACCGGCACCAAGTATGGCTGCGGCGAGGGCGAGTGCGGTGCCTGCACGATCCTCGTGGACGGCGCGACGGTGAATTCCTGCCTCATGTTTGCAGCCGACTGCGATGGCCGCGATCTGGTGACCGTCGAGGGAGTCGTGGTGAGGGAAGCGGGCGAGCGCCTGCGTGACGCCTTCGTTGCCTGCGGCGCGGTGCAGTGCGGTTTCTGCACGCCAGGCCTGATCGTGCAGGCAAGCCACATGATCGAGCGCGATCACGCCGGCGACGAGGCGGCGATCCGGCGCGGCATCGAGGGCAACCTGTGCCGCTGCACCGGGTACCGCAAGATCATCGAGGCGATCGCGGCTGCGGCAGATGTCACGACGCAGGGAGCCGAACATGGGAGGAGCTGAGGTACCCGTCGCGAAAGACACGCTGATCGGCAAGCGCATCCAGAAGCTGGATGCGCCCGACAAGGCGAGCGGCAGGACGCGCTACATCCAGGACCTCGAGGTGCCCGGCGCGCTGCACGCGAAGATCCTGCGCTCCACCCAGGTACACGCGCGCATCGTCTCCATAGATACCAGCGCGGCGCGCGCGCTGCCCGGCGTGCACGCCGTGATCACGGCGGCAGACGTGCCGTGGCAGCGGCCGATTGGCGTTGCCAAGGACCACCTTCCGCTGAAGACCGACCGCGTGCGCAGCCTGCGCGACGAGATCGCGGCCGTCGCCGCCGACAGTGAGGCGATCGCCGAAGCGGCGTTGAAGCTGATCCGCGTCGAGTACGAACCACTGCCGGCAGTTCTCACGCCCGGGCAGGCCCTCGCGCCGGGCGCACCGCTCATTCACCCCGAACCGCGCGGCACCGGCGAGGGTCCGCAGCTCAAGACGTCCGGAGCGTCGGTCGCCTTCGCCGGCAAGCCCGACAACATTGCCATGACCTTCGAATACGCGCAGGGCGACGTGGTGCGGAGCGAAGCGGAGTCCGACATCGTCGTTGAGGACGTCTTCCGGCTGCACTACGTGACCCACTGCTGCATGGGCGTCTCCGGCGTGATTGCGGAGTTTGACCCCGGCGGCAACCTGCTGCTCCACTCGAACACCCAGGTGCCGTTCCTGCACAAACGGGAATTCGCGGAACTGCTCGGCATCGACCCGGGGCGCATCCGCATCATCCAGCCGCCGATTGGCGGCGGCTTCGGCTCCAAGCTCGACATCTATCCATTCGAGCCGATCGCCATCTTCCTGGCCAGGATCACTCGGCGCCCGGTGAAACTGGTGTTCACGCGGGAAGAGGAATTCATCGCCTCCCCCACGCGCCAGCCGGTGCTCCTGAAGCTGCGCTCGGGATGCCGCAAGGACGGCACGCTGACCTTCCGCACGGTCGAGACGGTGCACGATAACGGCGCCTACACTTCCTGGGGCGCCACGACGCCGTTCGTCATGATGCAGACGATCTCGTCGTTGTACCGCGTGCCGCACTGCAAGTACTACACCAGGGCCATTTACACGAACAATCCGTATGCCGGGTCGTTCCGGGGCTACGGCAACCTGCAGGCGACCTTTGCGGTGGAAGCGCACATGGACAAGCTGGCCGAAGCGGTCGGCATGGACGGGCTCGCCTTCCGGCTGAAGAACGCGCAGGACCCGGGCGAGGTCACGCCGCAGGGCATGCACTTCAACAGCTGCGGCTTCAAGGAATGCCTGCGCACCGCAGCCGGGCGCAGCGATTTCCTGCGCAAGCAGGCGGAGAACCGCGCGCGCTGGAACGATACGGATCCGATCAAGCGCGGAATCGGCATTGCGTCGATGCTGCACGTCGGCGGCGGCGCCAAGATCTACCCGTCGGACGGCTGCGGCACGATCCTCAAGATCGACGATTTCGCGCACCTCACGCTGATCACCGGCGCCTCGGAGATCGGGCAAGGCTCGGAAACGGTGCTCGCGCAGCTGGTTTGCGAGGAGCTGGGCCTGCCGCTTTCAGCCGTCACGGTCATCAACAACGACACCGACATCACGCCCTGGGACGTCGGCGTGCACGCTTCGCGCACCACCTTCATCGCGGGCAACTCGGCGATCGGTGCCGCGCGCAAGGCCAGGGCGAAGATCCTCGGCGCGGCTGCGGCGAAGATGGGGCTCGCTGAAGACACGCTCGGGCTCCGCGGCGGTTGCATCGTGCGCAGCGACAGCGGCGAAAAGCTGTTCGAGCTCGGCAAGTTCCTGCGCGGGCTGCACTTCTCCGATCGCGCCGAGCTCGTGATGACCACTTTCTACTACGAGCCGCCGAGCCACCACCAGGACAAGCAGTTCAAGGGCGACGTCTCGGCGGCCTATGCGTGGGCGACGCAAGTCTGCGAGGTCGAGGTGGATACCCAGACTGGCATCGTGCGCCTGCTCAAGGTGACCGGCGCGCACGACGTCGGGCGCGTGCTCAATCGGCTGGGCATCGAAGGCCAGATCGAAGGCGGCATCGTCATGGGTCAGGGTTATGCGCTCACCGAAAATCTGATGGTGGAAAACGGCGTGGTGCGCAACCCAAATTTCCGCGACTACAAGCTGGTCACCGCGCCCGAAATTCCCGAGATGGACGTCAGTTTCATCGAGACCATGGACGGGGAAGGACCGCAGGGCGCCAAGGGCGTGGGCGAGGCACCAGCCATCTGCATCGCCGCGGCAGTTGCAAACGCGATCTTCAACGCCACCGGCGTGCGCATCACCGCGCTGCCATTCACGCCGGAGAACGTGTACCGCGCACTGCACGGCGCGGCGCAGCCGCCCGTCTGGAACGACGCGGCGTGAAACGGCGCACGGTACTCAGCCTCGAACAGGCGCTTTCCATGCCCTATGCGACGCTGCGCTTCGTGCAGCTCGGCTGGCGCGTAATTCGCATCGAGGCCCTGGATCCTGGCAGGGCCTTGCCCGGCGACCCGAACCGCTACATCGGATCGCGCGTCACGGACGACGACCGGCGCAGCTATTTCATCGCGCCCAACGTCGGCAAGGAGGCGATTGCGCTGAACCTGAAAAGCGCCGAGGGCCGCGCAGCGCTCAAGCGCCTGGTGCGCGGGTTGAATGCAGACGTGTTCTGTTGCAACACCGCACCGGGGCGCTACCAGCCGCTCGGCATCGACTACGCGACGCTCGCGGCGGTGAAGCCGGACCTGATCTGGGCCGGCATCTCGGCGCTCGGGCCGGAATACCCGGAGGTGCCGGGTTACGACCCGGTGATCCAGGCGATGGCCGGCTACGTCGAGCTGACCGGCGATCCGAACGGCAGCCCGGTGCTGTGCGGCGTGCCGGTGATCGACCTGAAGGCGGGCGACGAGGTGTACGCGAACGTGATGCTCGCGCTCGCCGAGCGCGCCGAGACCGGCCGCGGCAGCGAGATCCACGTCTCCATGCTGCAGGCGGCGGCTTCCTGGTTGATCACCACGCTGCCGCTGCTGGACTTCGGCTGCGAGCCCTGGGAAGTCACGCGCGCCGGCAACGAGCACCGCAAGTTCGTGCCGACCAACGTCTATCCGGCGCGCGACGGCTTCCTTTACATGGCGATCGGCAGCGACGGGCAATGGCGGCGGCTCACTGCGATGACGCGCTTTGCTTCACTTGCGAGCGAGGAACGCGTGACCAACGAGGGCCGGATCCGCGACCGCAGCAAGCTGCAGCGCGACATCGCCACGCTGACGGCAATGGCGAGCACCGAGGAGCTGATTGCGGACCTGCGGACTGCGACGATTCCGCATGCGCGCATCAACGGCGTGGCCGCGGTGCGCGAGCTGGAAGCGCTGCGCGGGCGCCTCACAGCCACCGTGATGCCGGACGGCAAGCGTGTGCGCATGCAGCCGATGGCGGTCGACCTGCCGGGCGCGGCGCGCGAGTTCCGGTTTCCGCCGAAATGGGGCGAACACACACGCCCGGTGCTACGCGAGGCGGGATTTTCCGAGGACGAGTGCCGCGCGCTGGCGGTGGCCGGGGCGATCCCGGATTGAGCGGCCGCGCGCTCTGGTCGAGCGGCTTCCGGCCGTTCTTCCTCGGCGCGGCCAGCTATGGCCCGCTGCTGCTCGCGCTGTGGTTCGGGGCGCGGGCCGGATGGTGGGACGCGCCGGGCGTAGGCCTTGCGCTGCCGCTGCTGCATGCACACGAAATGCTGTTCGGCTTCGCGGCCGCCCTGGTGTGCGGCGTGCTGCTCACTGCGTTGCCGAGCTGGTCCGGCGCGGTTGAGCTGCGCGGGCCCCCGCTCGCGGCGCTCGCGGTGCTGTGGCTGGCGGGTCGTCTGGCGCTGCTTGCGGCGCAGTGGGTTCCGTGGCCGCTGGTCGCGATCCTCGATTGCGCATTGCTGCCGATGCTGTGCGCAATGCTGTTTCGGACCATCGCCTCGGCGCGCCGGCGCCTGTTCTGGTGGACGCTACCGCCGCTGGTCGCGCTGGCCGGCGCGAACATCGCTTTCCATGTGGCGCTGGCGCGCGGCGCAGAACTCGATGCGCACTGGGCGCTGACACTCGGGGTCCACGCGCTGGCGTTCCTGTTCACGCTTTACGGGGGCCTGTTCATCGGTGCGTTCACGCGCCGGTGGCTGCACGCACGCGGCGAACGCGCGGCAGCGATGCTGCCGCCGCTCGAATACGCCACAGCGCTCGCCATGGTCACCTTTGCCTGCGCCGACCTGCTCGGCGCACCGCCGCGCTGGACCGCAGCCGCGGCGCTCGCGGCGGCGGCGGTGCATGGCTGGAGATTTGCGCGCTGGCGGGGCTGGCGGACAGCGAGCGAGCCGCTTTTATGGTGCATCCACCTCGGCTACGCCTGGCTGATCGCCGCGTTCTTGCTGCGCGCACTCGCGGAATTCAACCCGGCCGTGCCGCGCGACGCGTGGATCCACGCGTTCACGCTCGGTGCCTACGGCATGCTGAAGATCGGCCTGATGACTCGCGTTGCACTGCGCCACACCGGCCGCCCGCTGAGGGCGACGGCCGCGATGCAGTTCGCCTTCCTGATGGTGTTCGCGGCCTCGCTGCTGCGGCTCGCGTTTTCGGTTCATGCGCTGGGCGAGTGGGCGCTCGCCGGCTCGGCGCTGCTCTGGTCAGCGGCCTTCCTCGTGTATCTCGCGCTCCACGGCCCGATGCTGCTCGGCCCGAGCCTGCCCCGGCAGTGAAGTGAGCCGGTGGATGCCGGCCTGCGGTCGTCCGCCTACTGGCCAAGTCCCTCGCCACGCAACACGCGGGCACGCGTCGACGAAACCTCGAGCAAGGGCCGGGATCGCGCGCTGGTCACTTCATCGGCAGTGAATGGAGGGATAGAGCGCAGGGTTTCAGCCGCGCTGAATTCGAGCAGCGTCCAGTTGAGCACTTCGGCCATCCGTTCCGCATCGAGACTGGACCGGGAGACGCCTGGCACGCGCAGCAAGAATGAACGCCCGTCCGGCAGTGTTGCCAGTCGGGCAAGCGTGCCGCGCATGCTCGGAACCTGTTCCTTGAACCCCTCGCCGTGCTCGCCGTGGCAACCCATGCAGTGAATCATGTAGTCCTGCCGGGCGCGGTCAGCATCGGCGAGAACGCACGGGGACCCGGCCAGTCCGCACAGCGGAACCAGCCAGACCAGTGTCTTCACGCCCGGCAGGTGCGACCTCACTTCGTGACCACGTCGACGATGCGCGAGACGGTGCAGTGGTACGGCACGTTGGCCTGGCTCCCCACGCACCAGTTGTAATCGTTGGACCTGCCCGCCATGTAAAGCGGCCGGTCAGCCTCGTTGCGATTGCAAAGGCAACGCCCGCAGGAACTCTTGCCGCAGCAATCGTTGTACGAAACGATGTAGTCGAGTCCGTCCGCAGCGTTGCGGCAGGTGCCGACCCAGGTGATCGGCGCAGGCTCCGTGCCGGGTGGACACACGCTGACCGTGCCGCCGCAACAGGCGCACAGGAAGCCGTCGATGGCGCAGTAGCGCCAGTAGTCGCAGGAGGCGGGATCGCCGGATTCCTTCCCGGTGGACTGGCCGCGCGCCACCGGTAGCAATGGCAGCACGGCAGCGCCGATCATTACTCTCCCGAGCGTACGCAGTACGCTCCGTCTGGCCACGGTCTTCGCGAGTCGCCGCGTCATGCGCTCGATCACGTCGTCATAATTCGGCATCAGGCACCCTCGTTTAATCCCTGGCCATCAGGCTACGTGGCGGCGTCCGGTCCGCTCGAGGAATTCCTGCAATGAAGCGACGCCACGCTCACGCGCCTCGAAAAGGCTGTCCAGGTGCTCGCGCGAATTGACGAGCCCGCTGGCGCGCACGATCCCGCCGCCATCCAGCAACACCGCGTGCGGCAGGCGGCCGGCGCCGAACGCGAGTCCCAGCCGCTCCGACAGCACGTAAGGAAATTCCTGCAACGACTCGGCGGCAATGAAACTGCCATGCTCGGCCGGCGGCCCATCGCTCGCCAGGATGACCTCGACCCGCGGCTTCTCGCGCCGGCGAATCGAGCGCAGTGCCGGCAACAGCGACTTGCAGACCGGACAGCCTGGCGAAACGAACATCACGAGCGTGTCCGCACCGACTGGATTCGGCGCGCCAATGTTGAGCGTTTCCCCGGCCAACGTGTCGACATCAAGCCGTGGCGCCGGATCCCCGGCTTTCAGGCCCTTGGCAAGTGTCAGCGCGCCGACCGGCTGGAGCCGCTCGTGGAGCACTCCGATCTGCCGTGCCAGCGCGAACACGATGATCGTCAGACCGATGACGACAGCCCACAACCCGCCGATGGCAATCCATCCTGCCGAACTCATGGCGCGCCCCTGCGATCCAGAGGCAGCGTCCCGAGGCGAATGAACGTGGCGGCCAGCAGGGCAACAACCACCAGACTTGCACCGACCGTCAGCGCATCGAGCACCACCAGATCGCGCTGCGATGCCGGCAGCAGCAATGCCAGGGCCAGCGCGACCAGGGCCAGGTTGCGGACCACCATGGTCCACGCGATGCGGTCGTGCCGGCCGAAGCCGAAGCAGCCGCAATCGATCCGCGTCCGCCCCCGCAGCAGATTGACCGCAATCGCAAGTGCATAGGCTGCGAGCAACGCCACCGAAAGACACGCGCCGAGCGTGCGAACCGGTGGCAACACGAGCAACGGGACGGCCACTATTTCCGCGGCGATGACCGCTGCTCCCGCCAATGGCACCAGCGATTCCGGCATCAGATCGTAGTTCTTGAGCACCGCCCGGTACCGCTCGCGATCCGTCAGTTTGTGGCCTGCGGCAACGCCAAACAGCATCGCGAGCATCAGCGCGAGGAACCAGGAGATCGCAGGGTCGAGCGTCACGGCCAGGCCTCCCGGTTAATAGGTAACGAGAGTCGTCGGCGAAAAGCCGACCTTGTCGATGGTTCGCAGCGCTGCGCCCGTCCTGGCATCGAATACGCGCAACTCCGGCGCCGCGATGAAGATACCGAACAATAACGGTTGGTCGTCGCCAGTCACGGCGATCGACGTCAACGGCGCCTCCAGCAAGATGCGCCGCGTCCGCTCCTGGCTCGCCAGATCGTACACCCAGATCTCCGAACCGGGATCCTTGTGTGAATCAACCCCCCCTTGGTGCATCAGGCTATAGAGGCGGCGGCTGGCAACGTGCAAGGCCAGGTGCTGCATGCCGCCAGGCCTCCAGCCTTCTTTGCGCTCTTCCGCGGTCGTCAGCGACCAGTGCGGCCCGGCGTGCGTCCGGCCGCCCACGGTCTCCACCGGTACGATGTCGCCGGCGAACGAGGCGAACAGCCAGGTATCCCCGTCGCGTACGGCCTTCTCGGTCACCGGGTCCTGCTCGGCATCGAACAGCTGCGGGGTGCGTTCCGTGGCGTTGGCCAGGCCGGTATCGTCCAGTTTTACAGTCAGCGCCGTGCCATCGCCGCAAAGCGAGAAGAAACTGCGCGGACCCGTGGGATAGACGAGCGCACAGCCCGGCGTATCCACTTCGCCAACGAACTTGCGCGCGCGCAGGTCGACTACAGTGACGGACTGCGCGGGCGTGAAATTGTAGATGAGCAGGAAGCGATCGTCGTCCGTGAGCGCCGCAGATGCGCGCATCGGCATGGTGCTGGCGCGCTTGGCCGGAGTCACGATTTCTGCGGCAGGATCGAGCGTCCGCGCATCGTAGAGCGTCACGACGTCGGTGCGCATGCCGCGCGTCCCACGCGAGAAGTAGGTTTCCGGCGAGGCGATTACTGAACCATCGCCGGGGACAACCACGCCGCCGAAGCCAAATCCAGTACTCAGCATGCCGAGCATGCTCCCGCTGTCGCCATCGAACAGGAACGCCTTGCCGTCCGCCATGTGATTAAAAACGATGTCGTTGACCCATACCCAATGCGAGCCGCCGCTTGCCGCCAGGTCCTGCCGCACCAGCGGTTCAGGCTGCAACTGGGCTTCGGCCGCGCCGCCCGGCAGCAGGAGCGCAAACAGGATTGCGAGAACGGCAAGTCCCGCATCTCGCCGGGGGAGACTCAATATCGTGGATTCCAACAGAGGTTTCCTTGACTTGGTGATGGCCTTCAAAGCTTACGCCGGTCGACGATCCGCTTCGCCTTGCCCTGGGAACGCTCGACCCCGCCCGGCGGAACGACGTTGGCCCGCACGGAGATACCGACATACGCTTTGACGTAGTGCATGAGCTCGCGCCCGGCGGCGGCTGCATCGGCTCCGGCACGGCTCTCGACGTGGACCGTCAGGTCATCCAGGTTCTTCTCGCGGGTCACCTCTAGATAGAAATGCGGCGCAAGCCCTGCGCAGCGCAGGATCGCTTCCTCGATCTGCGTCGGAAAGACGTTGACGCCACGAATGATCAGCATGTCGTCCGAGCGCCCTGTGATCTTGGCAATGCGGCGCATCGAGCGCGCCGTCGGCGGCAGCAGCCGCGTGAGATCCCGCGTGCGGTAGCGGATCACCGGCAGGGCCTCCTTGGTGAGGGACGTGAACACGAGCTCGCCCTCCTCCCCGTCGCGCAGCACCGCCCCGCTCGCCGGATCGATGATCTCCGGATAGAAATGGTCCTCCCAGACACAGGGGCCGTCCTTGGTCTCGGCACACTCCTGCGCGACACCTGGGCCCATCACCTCGGACAGGCCGTAGATGTCCACGGCCGAAAGGTCGAGCCTCTCCTCGATCGCCGCGCGCATGCCCTCGGTCCACGGTTCGGCGCCGAAGATGCCGATCTCGAGCGAGCATTGGCGCGGGTCGAGCCCCTGTCTTTCGAATTCGTCAGCAATCGCCAGCATGTACGAGGGGGTCACCATGATGATCCGGGGCTCGAAGTCGCAGATCAGCGAGACCTGGCGCTCGGTGAAACCGCCGGACACCGGGATCACGGTGCAGCCGAGGCGCTCGGCCCCATAGTGCGCGCCGAGGCCGCCCGTGAACAATCCGTAGCCATAAGCGACGTGCACCATGTCGCCCGGCCGGCCCCCGGCGGCCCGGATCGAGCGGGCGACGAGATTTGTCCAGATGTCGATGTCCTGCGCCGTGTAGCCGACGACGGTCGGCTTGCCGGTCGTGCCGGACGAGGCGTGAATCCGCACCACGCGTTGCCGAGGCACCGCGAACAGGCCGAACGGGTAGTTGGCGCGAAAGTCCTGCTTGGTCAGGAACGGAAATCGTGCAAGGTCCTCGAGAGATCGCAGGTCGCCGGGATGCGCGCCCGCCGCGTCGAAGCTTTGCCGATAGTGGGCGACATTCTCATAGGCATGCCGCAACGACCATTGCAGCCGCTCGAGTTGCAGGGCGCGAAGCTCCGCGGTCGAGGCCCGTTCGATCGGCTCGAGTTCCGCTGACGCCGCCTGCATGGCTAGAAGCGGTAGGAAACGGCCACGCCCAGCTGCCGCGGCGGGCCGAAGGCCTGTTCGATGAAGCCGAGTAGTCCGAGATCGAGGTCGTATACCCGATACTCCTCGTCGAACAGGTTGCGCGCGTAGACAGACATGCCGAATCCGCTATCCGCGGATGCGTACGAGAGGCTCGTGTTCCAGACCGAATAGGCCGGCTCGAACGACACTTCGGAATTCGTGCCTTCCAGGAACTGGTCGTCGTTCCACTTGCCGTCGAACTGCACCGCGAGGTTGCCGCCGAAGGCCGGCCACTCATATCGCGCAAGCAGGTTCAGGCTCATGCCCGGGGCGCTCGGGAACTCCGCCTTCACGGTGCCGCCGAACACGTCGGGGACGGCGTCGACCGTGGAGTCGATGAACGCGGCGCCAAACATCAGGTTGAGGCCCTGAGCCGGCGACAATGTGAGTTCGATTTCGCCGCCCTGGGCATCGGCATTCGAGTTCGTTACCTGCGGCGTCAGGTTCACCAGCGAGAAGGCCTGGTAGTCCTGGTAGTCGTAGTAGAAAGCCGCGACGTTGAGCCGCGCGCCGCCGTTCCAGAACTCGGTCTTCCAGCCAAGCTCGTAGGCCTGCAGCACCTCCTCGCGGTGCTTCAGGTCCTGGTCCGCTACGAAGCCGAGCGGGTCGAGCGACCAGTTGCCGCCCTTGATGCCGCGGTTGTAGGCCGCGTAGAGCAGCATGTCCTTGCCGGGCTTGAAATTGAGCTGCAGGCGCGCCGCATAGTCGCCGTAGTCGATCACGTCGATTCCCGGGATGGTGACGGCGATGTCGTCGATATTGCGGATCTCGGTCGGCGGAACGCCTTCGGGGGCGTCTGCGTAAACCTGCCGCATCTCCAGGTTCTTGTCGTCCTGCGACCAGCGCAACCCGCCGATGAGTATCCAGCGATCTGCCAGGTCGAACTCGACCTGACCGAAAGCGGACCAATTGGTGGAATCGATGAGGCCGAAAGTGGACAGGTTCTGCGTATCGCTGGTTCCGAGGAAGCCAAGGGCGAGGCCGCCGTCGACTCTCTGGAATGTGTCCCAGCTCATGTCGAGGTAATACGCGCCCAGCTGCCAGCGGAGCCGGTCCGACGAACCCGAGAGGCGGAATTCCTGCGACCACTGGTCGAAGGCGGCCTCGGTGGTGTAGACGAACGACAGACCTACCAGAGTTTCGAACCCGCCGGCTGCGTCCTCGATGTAGAACTTGTCGAGGGTCAACCAGTTCGATATCGAGACGAACTCGACGTTGCCGCCGAGATCGGCCTTGACTTGCGCGGTCAGGGAGGTCGTCTCGCGGTCGAAGTAGGTATCCAGGTTCGACCAGTGCCGGTGCACGTCGCCCGTGATCGGCGTGCGCGGGAAGTCCTGCGGCCCGGCCTCGGGGTCTGCCGGGTCTATCGCATCCGTGAACGCTCCGAGCCCGGTGTTCGGGTCGAACCCGGTCAGCGTGACGACGTACTGACCGGTGGGAACGTGGTCGTCCTTGGAGTACGCGGCGCTCAGGTCGATCTTGACCGCTTCGCTCGCATCGATCTGCAGCATGCCCCGCACGGCGAAGCCATCGGCACCCTGCGAGGTCTGGCCCGTTGCCGGTATGTCGAATGCCGTGCCGGCCTTGAGGTAGCCATCCGATTGCTCCCAGCGGCCCGCGAACCGGCCGCGGACTTTGTCGGAGATCGAGCCGCCAATTGCGCCTTCGAAGCTATAGGTCCCGAAGTCCGCCGCGCCGGCTTCAACATAGCCGTTCGTCTCGGTCTCCACCGGGCGGTGGCTGAGGAAATGGATCAGGCCGCCGGTGGCGTTGCGGCCGAACAGGGTCCCCTGGGGCCCGCGCAGCACTTCGATCCGGTCCAGGTCGAACTGCTGCCCGTTGACCCCGTTCATGCTGGCGACGTATGCGCCGTCCATGTACACGGCGACCGGCGCCTCGAGATTGTCCTGGAAGTTGTTCTGCGAGATGCCGCGCAGGCTGAAAGTGGTGAATGCCGGGGTCCAGGTCGTGTACTGCATGGCCGGCACTTGCTGCGTGATGTCGACCGCCCTGCTGACGCCCAGATCCTTGAGGTCCGCGGCGGAGATGGCGGCCACCGAGATGCCGACATCCTGCAGGCTTTCCTCGCGCTTCTGCGCCGTGACGATGACGCTTTCGAGTGTCACCTGTGCCAGGGCATTGCTGCTCAGGACAAACCCCACGGCGGCCAGCAGGACGCTGGATCGATGCTTCTGTGACATGGCCCCCCCTCGGATCGGCTGACCAGCGATCAGCCGACAAAATCCACCCCGATGGTCATTCAAGTCAACCCGAGCTGCCCAGTCTTGGCGTTAAGCGCAACCCGCTTGTACCTGAATGCAATCAGTCGTTGCGCTTGAGCGACAGGAAGCGGCGTGGCGGTTCCCCGTACTCGTCGCGGAAGCAGCGCGTCATGTGGGGAAGGTCGTAGAAGCCCCATTGCAGCGCCACGTCCGTCAGCGAAGCATGCGTTGGCCCCTCCGATTCGAGCGTGCGGCGGCAGGCCGCGATTCGTTGCGCCCGGATGTACCGGCCGACCGTCATCGGCTCCACCTCGAACAGCATGTGCACCGAGCGTGTGCTGATGCCGAATGCCGCGGCGATGGCCGCCGGCCCCAGTCCGTGGTCATGCAGATGATCCTGGATGTAGACCTTCACCTGGGCCAGCAACTGCTCGTGGGTCAGCGGGCCGGACCTGGCTCGGGCGCTCAGCACTGCGCTCAGCAGGTCGAGCACGTTCGCCTCGATCCGGTGCACCATCGGCTCCGACAGCTGGTTCATGCGCGCGACAATCTGCGCGACGAAGCTGCTCAGGAGCCCGCAATCCGCTTCCTCGGCAGCCATTCGTCGCCCTAGGAACTGGTCCGGATCGGGAGTCAGCCGACGCATGATGGCGTCGGGGACCACCATCACCGGCATTTCATAGTCGCCGCAGAAAGTGAGCGAATAGGGCTCTTTCGTCGAGGCGATCACGAAGTCCCCGGGGCGGGCGTGGACCTCCCTGCCGCGCTGGCTCCAGAGGCTCTCGCCCCTGAGCTGGAACTTGACGAGATACGGCGATTCGGAGATATGCGCCAGATCCTGCGGCCGCCGGCGGACCCGCAACGGGTCTGTCGACACGCGCACCAACTTGACGTTGCCGAGGTTGACTGCGTCGATGCGCGCGTGGAAAGCGTCGCGCACGCTCCGATGGCTGTCGATTTCCATCGGGCAGAAAACGTCATTGACGAGCGCGCTGAAGCTGTCGAACCGCTCGCGGGGGCGGCAGTCGGCGATGGCGTACGATTGGTACATGCGCCCCGATCTTGCACCTCGCGGCCATCTCCTACAACCCGGGCCCCGAGCGGGCATCCGGATGCACTCTTGTACAAGCGGGCTGCACATTGCGCCAAGACTCCAAGGAACCACACCTGCCCTAATGCCGGCATCGGACCGCTGAATCACCCTCCAAACCACATGCGAGCGGGGCACCCATGAGCCAGAAGTACGACATGACCATCGGCGGGCGCCGGGTCGGCGCCGACAGTTACCAGGAGATCCGGAACCCTGCCAACGGCAGCGTCGTGGGCTTGTGCCCGATGGGAACCGAAGCCCACCTCGAGCAGGCCATCGCCGCGGCCAGCAAGGCCTTCGGCAGCTGGCGCAATAGCGACGACGCCGCGCGCGCGGCCGCGTGCCAGGCGATCGCGAAGGTGCTCGGCGACAATGCGCCGGAACTCTCCATGCTGCTGACCAGGGAACAGGGCAAGCCACTCAAGGGCCTCGGCTCGGAGTTCGAGCTCGGCGGTTGTGCGGCCTGGGCGGGATTCACCGCGACCCAGTCCCTCCCGGTCAAGGTCCTGGAGGACAGCCCGAAGAACCACATCGAAATGCACCGGGTGCCCATCGGGGTCGTCGGATCGATCACCCCATGGAACTGGCCCCTGCTGATCGCCATCTGGCACATCGCGCCGGCGATCCGCACCGGCAATACGGTGGTCATCAAGCCCTCGCCGTTCACGCCGCTCAGCACGCTGCGCATGATCGAGCTGGTCAGTGCCGCGCTGCCGCCGGGCGTCGTCAACGTCATCGCCGGCGGCGACGAACTCGGCGCGAAACTGAGCCAGCACCCGGGCATTGGCAAGATCGTCTTTACCGGCTCGATCCCGACCGGCAAGAAAATCATGGCGAGCGCCGCGCCGACGCTCAAGCCCCTCACCCTCGAGCTCGGCGGCAACGATCCGGGTGTGGTGCTGCCGGATTCCAATGTCGAGCAGCTCGCCGAAGGCATGTTCTGGGGCGCGTTCATCAACTCGGGGCAGACCTGCGCCGCCCTGAAGCGGCTGTACGTGCACGACAGCTTGTTTGACCGCACCTGCGCCGCGCTGGCCGACATCGCCCGCAAGGTGCCGATGGGCGACGGCATGATCGAGACCAGCCTGCTCGGTCCGCTGCAGAATGAGCGGCAATATCGCAAGGTCATCGAGCTCGTCGAGGACGCCAAGCGGCATGGGGCCCGGGCGCTGATCGGCGGCGAGCCGATGGCCGGTCCCGGCTATTTCTACCCCGTGACGCTCATGACCAACATCGAGGACGGCACGCGGCTCGTGGACGAGGAGCAGTTCGGGCCGGTGCTGCCGATCCTCCGCTACCGGGACGTCGACGATGCGATCGCCCGCGCCAACCGCGGTGACTTTGGTCTCGCCGCTTCGGTCTGGGGCTCCGACCGCGCGCAGCTGTCCGCGGTCGCGGCCCGCCTCGAGGCGGGCACCGTCTACATCAACAAGCACGCCGACATCGCGCCGCACGTGCCGTTCGGCGGCATCAAGTGCTCGGGCATCGGCCGCGAGTTCGGCGAGGAAGGGCTCGAGGCCTTCACGTCCATCAAGGTCATCAATGCCGCGGCCTAGGACGATGCGATACGTATGAAGCCATTCGCCTCGTCCGCTGACCTGACGGCGAAGGCCGAGACGCTCGAGATCCTGGCAGACGGTGTTTATGCGCTGACCGCCGAGGGCGATCCCAATGTCGGCGCCATCGAGGGCGAGGACTTCCTCGTCTGCATCGAGGCGCGGGCGACGCCCGTCGTCGCACGCGAATGGATCGCCCGGTTGCGCGAGCACACCGACAAGCCGGTCAAATATCTCGTGCTCACGCACTACCACGCGGTGCGCGTCCTCGGGGCGAGCGCATTCGAAGCGGACACCATCATCAGCAGCGCGATGACGCGCCGGCTCATCGCCGAGCGCGGCATGCAGGATTGGGCGAGCGAGCTGGGCCGCATGCCGCGCCTTTTCAAGGAGCCCGGCTCGATACCGGGACTCACCTGGCCGCAGGTCACATTCAATGAGCACCTGACCATCGAGCTGGGCGGCAATCGCGGACAGCTCGAGCTGCAGTTCCTTGGCCGCGGCCACACGGCGGGCGACATCGTCGTCTGGTACGACCGGCACAAGGTGCTGTTCGCCGGCGACCTGGTCGAGGCGCAGGCGGCGCTTTACACGGGCGATGCGTTCCATCGCGAGTGGGTCGGCGACACGCTCGACCGGCTCAAGGCCCTGCGGGTCGAAGCCCTGGTCGGCGGGCGCGGCGCAGTTGCACGGGGCGCCGCCGCCTGTGACGCCGCCATCGAGCAGACACGTGAGTTCCTGCGCGGGATGATCGACGAAGTCGGCGCCGTGCACGGCCGGCGGGGGACGCTCCGCGACGCATTCGCGGCGACCCATGCGAGGCTCGCGCCGAAATTCGGCCATTGGCCGATCTTCGAGCACTGCCTGCCTTTCAACGTGCAGCGCCTCTGGGACGAGCTGGACGGCGTAGACTGGCCCCATATCTGGACCATGGAGCGCGACCGCGAGGTCTGGGCGCGACTGCAGGGTTGAGAAGCGACCCTTCAGTGAGACCGACGATGCGACACATCAAGATGATGGGAATCGCCACCGGACTGGCGCTGCTGGCCGTGGCCGGCAATGCACAGGCTTTCAGTCAGGAATCGCTGGTCTGGCAGAAGTGCAGCGGCTGCCACACTCCTGCAGCCGACGGCAGGATTCCGCGCGTGGAGGACCTGCGGACAACGCCGGAAGAATGGACGGTCATCGTCGACCGGATGAGCCGGCTGCACGGCATGCCTCTCGGGAAGGGAGACATGGACACCCTGCTGAAAGAACTCTGCGCGACTCAGATCCTCAATCCGGAAGAGCAGGCCCGGGTGTCCTACCTGAGCCTCTGGCACAACTCCCAGCAAATGGAAGTTCCTGCCGACGCCGGCCAGGAACGGTTGTTCACGACCTGCGTGCGGTGCCACACGGCGGGCAAGATCTTTTCGTACAGGATGACTGCGGCGAACTGGGCGAAACTCAGGGATTTCCACCTCTACGTCGTGCCCACCGTCATCGAGCAGATGCGCGAAATGCGCTGGGTGACGGAGGCCGACGCCGTGCTCCGCTATCTGGGCGGACAGTTGCCTTACGGCCAGGCGTGGTCGGCTCCGAAGGTCCGGCTCGACGGCGTGTGGGGTGTGTTCGGCTATCAGCCCGGCCGCGGAACTTACCGGGGTGAAGCCCGCATCTCGGATTCTGGCAACGCCGAGTACAAGCTCACGGGCATCCTCGCTTACTCCGATGGCACGTCCGAAACATTCGACGGTGAGGGCACACTGTACGGCGGGTACGCCCTTCGCACACGGACCAGGAACAACGGTTTTGCCGCGAACGGTGCTTACCTGGTATCCGGCGACGAAATCCGCGGCGAGAATCACTTCCCGGCGCCGAACTTCCGCACTTCCAGTGCCAGCTGGCTGCGCAAGGGCGACGGCGCCGTCATTGCGCGGATCCTGCCGGGATTTCTGCTCGCCGGAGAAAGGACCACGCTGACCATCGAGGGGCTGAACCTGCCCGATGTCACGGTTCGCGATGTTTCTTTCTCCGGCGCTCGAGTCGAGGTGCTCAGCGCCAGGCGCGTGGCGGCCGGCGTGCTCGACATCGAGGTCCTCAGCAACACTGCACAACTCGGCGAAGCCAGGCTGAAAGTGAGAGGCCTGGATGCCGGGACCGTGAAGCTCGCGCCACGGATCGACCGCATCGTCGTGACCCCGGCCATGGGGCGCGCGCGCTTGTCCGGTGGCGCGCACTACCCGGCCGAGGGTGTCCAGTTCGAGGCGATCGCTTATGCGAATGGCGGCGATGCCGCGGAAGGTGTGGCGCTCGGACCCGTTCCTGCCAGCTTCAAACTGGCCGAGGAGACGACGCGGCCGGGCGACGACGACTTGCGCTGGCTCGGCGGCATCCTGCCAAACGGCACTTACCTGCCCGTCGGCGACTACGGTCCCAACCCGCTGCGCAATTTCTCAGCGGAGAACAGCGGGCTCGTCAAGGTCGTGGCGCAGTACACACGGGGCACGCAAACCTTCACGGCAGAGGCGCAGCTGGCGGTCACGATGCCTGACTTCATCGGGCGGATCCGATGACCGGGACCTACGCCTGGGCGGACCACCGGATCTTCGAGGCTGCCGCCCGCCCGGGCAGCAGGGCGCTCCTATTCGGCACGGACCACGCGAGCCTGTTTGCGCTCGATGCATCGACCCGCGACGTCCTCGCCCGCTGGCGCGTGCGGGAAACTGTCGATTTGCGCGAAGCGCTGCTTCCGGAGCGGGAAATCCTCGAGGCGCTGCGAGATGCGCTGGTGCTGGTGCCGGCGGAGCTGCGGCATCGGCCAGTTCCCGCGCCGATCGAGCCGGCCAGTATTCCCCTTGGGACGCTCGTGCTCGAAGTGGCCCAGGCATGCAACCTGCGCTGCACCTACTGCTACGCGGGCGGCGGCTCGTATGGTGGCGAGTCGCGGCTGATGAGTCCCGAACTCGCGCGGCGAGCGGCGCGACACCTGGTGGAGTCGTCCGGCGACCGCCAGAAGATCACACTCGTCCTGTTCGGCGGCGAGCCGCTGCTGAATTTTCCGGCCCTGCGCGCCGCGGTCCTGGAAGCGGAAACGGCGGTGCGCAAGACGGGCAAACAACTCATCGTCTCGCTCACGACCAACGGAACCCGGTTCACGCCGGCGCTGCTCGATTTCCTGCGGGAACACCGGGTCGGGATCACCATCAGCATCGATGGCCCCCCCGACATCCACGACGCGAATCGCCGCTATGCGGGCCGAAAGCAACGCGGAAGCTATGCCGATGTCGTGGCAGGGCTTGCGCTACTGCGGGCACATGCGTTGCGGCCGCCTGCGGCGCGCGTAACCCTGATGCCGGAGCAATGGTCGCGGATTCCCGAGATCTTCGCGCATCTGCTGGAGCTGGGATTCCTCGAGGTCGGCATCGCGCCGGCGAGCCCGGTGACGGCCGGGCTGCTGTCCACGGCCGAGCAGGAAGAGGCCCTGTTCGCGGGATTCTCGCTGCTGGCCGGGCGCTTTCTGCAGGAGGCGGCCGAGGGTCGCGTGCTGCCCTTTTCCAACCTCCTCGACCTGCTGGCCAGACTCCACGTCGGCCGTGTGAAGGACTCCCCCTGCGGCGCCGGTCTCGGGTACCTGGCCGCGGATGCCGAGGGCAGGTTCTTCCTGTGCCATCGCCTCGCGGGGGAAGACGGATTCCAGGTCGGCAATCTTGACGCCGGCGTCGATCACGCGAAGATCCAGGCGTGCCTGGCCGACCAGGCGGCATCGCGCGCGCAGGCGTGCAGTGCGTGCTGGGCACGCAGCCTCTGCGCCGGGGGCTGCCACTACGAGAACCACCTCCGGGAAAACCGGCTTGGCCTGGCGCCGGGGGGATCCTGCGATTTCATCCGGCGGTGGCTTGAGGCCGGGGTTCGCGTGTATGCCGACCTGCGCAGCGATTCCGCCAACCCCGTGCTCGCCTTCCTCGATGCGCGGGCTGACGGCTGAAAACCTCCTGACAGGAGCAGTTCATGAATAAAAAAATCATCGACGCGTTGAACGAAAAGGCGCGGGCGATCGAACGCCTCGCACAGGGTGAGGAGAAGACTGCCGAAGCACTCGGCGGTCCGCCCGCCATGCCGCAGGGCTGTACCACGATCTTCGACACCGGCTGGGAAACGAACCCGCGGCCCAGTTATCCGATCGGCAATTGCCAGTCATCGGCCCGCGATTTCCATGGCTGCGCCGGCGATTGCTGGTGGCCCGCCCAGGTACCGGATGGCCTGACGAACCATTCGGATTTCGACGTGGCCTGCCCGAACATTGCGCGCGACTGGCGCAACCTGAAGTACGAGTAGGAGAACGACATGCGATGGCAGCGACTGCTCTTCGTGGGCCTCGCCGCGATCCTTTGCGCCGGGCACGCGGCGGCCGGGGACCGGTTCTACTACCTGGGCTACGAAATCATCCAGGTGATCGACGGCGATACCGACGCCATCGTGGCCGACATTCCGATCACCGGTGCCAGCCGCGAGGCGGCCCTCAGCGCGGACCGAAAGTTCCTGTATGTCGCCAGCAGCCGTCATCTCGTGCACAAGGTGGATCTGGCACAGAACCGGGTCGTGGCCACGATCGACTTGAGCAACGACGGCTGGGACCGGGTGATGTTCGGCTTCGTGCTCGACCCCGATGGCAAGACTGCCTATGGCGGCTTCATGTCCCGCAGGACCGCCGGGGGTGAGGTCGTGATCGGCGCGCCCGTGGTCGCCCAGTTCGAGCTCGAGACCGGCAGATTCCTGCGCAGTATCGAGGTGCCCTGGGGCGTGGCCCACCTCGTCAGCGTCAAGGCCGGCACGATGCTCTACGCTTTCGGGCAGGACCTCTACAAGATCGATACGACGGGGCACGACCTGAAGATCGCCGGCACCGTACCGATGTTCGACCGGAAGATGAACATCCTTCCGTTCTGGGATTACTCGTTCGACAACGGCGATATCGCAAGCATGAATTACTACACGCCAGAGTTCATGGGACTCATGCTCGTGGACCAGAAGACCGGCGAAATCAGCGAGATCCCTCTGAAGGGTGACCCGGTGATGGCCTACTCGGTGGTGCTGTCACCCGACAGGAAGCTGGCCTACGCGGTGATGGACGAACTCACGGTCATTGACCTCGTGGGAAACACGTATACGGAGTCGATACCCATCGCCGAGGGCACCTGTTACGCGGTCAACGTGTCGGGCGACGGCAAAAAAATATATGCCGGCGGTGGCGGGTCCACATTGACGGTCTACGACTCGAAAACACTGAAGGCGCTGAAGGTGCTGCAGATGGCCTCCGATGGCATGGATATCCGCCGGGTCAGCTTCTAAACCGGGCGCACGATTTCCCGCCGGGAAAAACACGTGGAATACGGACTTCGCCTGACGAGCCCTGCTGAGCCGCCCCGGAATCTGCGGGACGCGTGCCCGGCCGCGTGGCGCAGCCTGCTGCCGGACGGCCCGACGGTGGCGTTGTACTTCGGTACGGAATTCTGCGAGGACCGCCTCCCGGATTTCGAAGAGGCCGAGGAGTTCTGTTCGCTGGCGTGCGATCACGGCCTCGAGCCCACGCTGCTGACGCCGCTCGTGACGCCCGAAGGGCTGCGCACCGTGGGCCGGCTCCTGGCCAGACTCACGGCGAACGGCCGGAAACCGGCGGTTGTATTCAACGACTGGGGGATCCTCGGGCTCCTCCGCGAACACCATCCTTCGCTGCCGCGGCGCGCCGGCCGGCTGATGAACCGCTCGCTGCGCGACCCGCGGGCCTATCGCGATCCAGCCACCGGTGGCGCAACCCACGAGGCTTCCCGCTATACGAGGCTGCGCGGCTTCCTGGCCGGCCTCGGCGTCACGGCACTCGAAAGCGATGCGGATCTCGACGGCGGCTATCTCGGTGACGGACGTGACGAGATGGGCGCGGGACTTTTCCGGGCCATTCATCTGCCCTTTACGTTCGCCGCCTCGGGCCGCGGCTGTCCGCTGAAGGCCCGCCTTTACTCCGAGGGTGGGGGTTTTTCCAAGGCGCTTGCCGACCGCTGTCCCGGGCCCTGCCGGGCCGGGCCGATTCGGGTCCAGCGCGACGACTGCCCGATGCCCCTGTGGAGGGGCGGCAATACACTCTTCTATGAGATGCCGCCCGAGGCAGCCGAGGCGTGGCTGCTTCATACCGACCGCGTCGTCCTTCACGAGACGGCCGCGCCATGAAAATCCTTGCGCCGCTGCGAAGCTCCGAGGAAGTCCAACCGCTGCTCGCCGAGGGTGCCCACGAGTTTTATTGCGGCCTGACCCCGCCTGGCTGGGCCGAAACTTTCGGACCGGCGTGGGTCCATCGCCGCGACCCCAGGTCCGCCGGCGTTTCAGGTCTCGAGGATTTGCGCCGGATCGTGGACTTGGCGCGGCCACGACTGGTGTATGCGACGCTCAACGCACCTTCCTATCCAGCTGGGGCCGTGCCCCGCCTGGTGGATTTCGGCAGGTTGCTTCTCGATGAGGTCGGTGTTGCCGCTCTCATCGTCGCCGAGTGGGAACTCCTGCTGGCCCTGTGCGAGCAAGGGCTCGGCCCGCGCCTGCATGTTTCCAGTCTCGCGAGTTGCCGCAATCCCGGTGCCGCCGCTTTCTACCGCAGCCTCGGCGTGTCGCGCGTAATCCTGCCCCGGCACATGACCTTGCGGGAGATTGAGGAAACCGCGATTCCCGGCCTCGAGTGGGAGGTTTTCGCGCTGAACGACGGTTGCGTTTTCGAGGAAGGAATCTGCGCCACCACCCATGCCTTCGGTCCCTTCTGCATGAATGACCGTCTCGCGGCTAGGTCCGGTCGTCTCGACAGGCGCTACGAGTTCTGGAAGTGGACATTGAACAACTGCGGTTGCCAGACGAACCGGGGCTACACGCTCGGTCCCTGCGGCCTGTGCGCCCTGCCCCGCCTGGCTCGCATCGGTGTCACGAGCCTGAAGGTGGTCGGGCGCGAGGCGTCACTGGCGCGGAAGGCCGCGTCGGTGCGGCTGGCCGCCGTCGCGCTGAATCACACCGAGCGCGGTGCCGGACCCGATGACATTCGTGCATCCGTGGTGTCCATGCGCGGGGCTCCCGAGCTCTGCGAGAACGCTCATCTCTGCTATTACCCGGACGTGTGGACCGGCGAGCCGCGCCTGTGTTGAAGGACCTGCTGCAGTTCACGCGTCACCTGTCCGGCAAGCGGGGCAGCCTCGCCGCCGTCTTCGCCCTGGGGCTCGGAGGCGCTGCCGTGTCGCTCTCGATGCCGCTGCTCGGCAAGGCGTTCGTGGACGCGGTGGCGAGCCGCCACGACTTCGCCGTGATCCCGAAGATCGCCGCGGTACTGCTGCTCCTTTCGGTCCTCGACCTGGGACTCGCCACGCTGTCACGCCGCGTTCACGCGCGCCTTTCGGCGAACCTGCTGAGCGATCTGCGCTCATCGCTCTTCGAGCGCTGCCTGAACGGGCCGCTCGCGACGCTGGAGCCCTTCCGTCACGGGGATCTCCTCACGCGCTTCGGCACCGACTTGCCGCGAATCCAGACCCTGCTGGTCGACGGCGTGCTCGGAGCCTTGCAGAACATCCTTTTCCTCGCAGTGGCGGCCGTCATCACGTTCAGCCTGTCGCCGAGCCTCGCGCTGTGGAGTTTTCTCGGCCTGGTCCTCGCGCTGCTCGCGACGACTGCGTTTCGCCGCTCCATCGAAGAAAGAAGCCGCAGCGTGCGCGAGGCCGTGGTTGACCTATCCCACTTCCTGTCGGAGCGCCTCGCCGCCTTGCGCGCGATTCGTTTCCACCGCACCGAGGGTGAGGAACAGCAACGACTCGCGGCAGCCAGCGAACGGCTCAACCGCGAGGTTATCGGCTTCCAGATGCTCGACTCCATGTCGACCGGCGCGCCGGGCCTGCTGCTCACGCTTGCGCTGGCGTGGATCTACCTCCTCGGCGGCAGGCTGCTGGAGGCCGGCACGATCAGCCTCGGTACGTTCGTTGCCTTCGTGCTCTATCAGGGTCGCCTCTTCGCACCGGCCCAGGGATTGCTCGGACTCGTCCGAAATCTCCAGGAGGCGCGGGTGAGCGTCGCGCGCGTGACCGAGGTTCTCGGCGTCGACGAGACCACCGTCGCCGCAGCGGACGAAGTCCGGGCGGACGCGCTTGAAGACGGCGCAATCGTGCTGCACGACGTGACATTTGCCTACCCGGGGAAGCCGCCAGTGCTCCGGGGTGCAGAACTGCGCGTCGATCGGAGCGAGCGCGTGGGCCTGTTCGGCGCCTCGGGTGCGGGCAAGTCCACGCTGGTGCACCTGCTCTTCGGCCTGCGGCAGCCCATTGAAGGCTCCGTTCACATCGACGGCCGGCCCACGCATTGCAGGCGCTTGAAGGATGATCGGGACCTGCTTGGGTATGCGGGCGCCGAACCGTTCCTGCTGCACGCCACGGTGGAAGAAAATCTCCGTTATGGCAATCCCGAAGCGACCCGCGCCGATCTCGAACGGGCTGTCGCACTGGCCGAGGCCGACGCCTTCATCAATGCTCTGCCCGACGGCTACGCCACGGTCATCGGTGGCCGCGGACTCGCACTCTCCGACGGCCAGCGGCAGCGGCTCGGCCTTGCGCGGCTATTCCTGCGCAATCCCCGGATCCTGGTGCTCGATGAGGCTTTCTCCGGGCTCGATCTGGAGACCGAGGCCCGGATCCGCCAGCATCTGTGGGAAGCATTTCCCGGTTGCACCGCGCTCGTCATCTCCCACCGGCCGGTGGGCCTCGCGGACTTCGACCGGATTCTGCTGCTGCATGCCGGACGTTTTGTTGCTGTTGTCGCGGAGGAACTCGGCCTGCTTCTGATGCCGGAGCGATCGACAGGCGGCGTCGCGGCATTCGCCGGGATGCCCGGCGTCGCCCGCGTCAACTGACCATCCGCAGATCTCGTTGTCGGGGCAACGCATGGTTCGGGATTTGCCGTCGGCTTGTCGCATCGGAATCGTCGACACCGGTGTGAACCCATGGCACTCCCACGTGCGGGGAAACGTGACAGGCTGCCGCCTGTACCTGGGACCGGACGGGCTGGTTTGCGAGGACGCTGACTACTCCGACCCCGTTGGTCATGGGACGGCCGTCGCCGGGATCGTCCGCGAGGCGCTCCCCGAGGCCAAAATCTTTGCAGTCCGCGTGTTTGGCACGGCAGAGGTCACGTACCCGTCCCTCGTCGCCCGGGGCATCCTGCGGGCCGCGGCCGAGCAATGCGGGTTCGTGAACCTCAGTCTCGCAATACCGCCGGGCCCGGGAGACGACGTGCTGGCCGCGGCCTGCGCCGCTGTCCTCGAGGCTGGATGCGTACTGGTGGCATCGACGCGACCCGACCGGCCCGGCTGGCTGCCCGCGGCGCTGCCCGGCGTCTACACCGTCACGGCCGACGATGCGCTCGGGTTCGGAGAGGTGCTGCGCGACGGCCCATGGCAGCTGCGTGCCCCCGGGCGGCCTCGGGACCTCGACGGCGTTTCACGGGAAGCAAACCTGTGGGGGCATTCATTCGCCTGCGCCCGGGCGCTGGTTTACCTGGCAATCGTGCGGCAGGCGTCGCCGTGAATCTTCGGGATTTTCGCGTGACCCTGCTCAAACGCCGGCGCGGGCGATCTTCATCGCTTCGCGCAGGACTGCGATGTCGCCGATGTGATTCGCCAGCAGCAGGATCAACCGGGCGTTGACCATCGCGCTTTGCTCATCACTCAGGTCGCGGTGGGTCTCGATCAGGCTCTCGTAAAAATCGTCTCCGGGCGTGAAGGCGCGGACATAGCGCTTGCCCGGCTCGTGGAAATTCGGCTCCAGCTTCAGGGTCATCTCGCTGCTCCTCCCGATTCCGTGTTGCCGATCGCCCGCGCCAGTGCAGCGCACACTGCTTGTGCGTCGAACGCACGCCATCGCGCGGCAACGTGCTGGTCGGGACGAATCAAGTAAGTAGTCCCGGAGCGGGCGTCGTAACGCTCGGCGTAGCGGCCGGCGCGATCCTGCCACACGCGCAGATTTTGCGGACCCGCGCCGCCTTGTGGCGACACCAGCACGACCTCGACCGGGACTGGCGCATTGGCGAGTTCGCCCATCGTGCGTGCCTGCGCCGGTCCGACGGATGCCGGGTCGTCGACGAAGACCAACGCCATGAAACGGTTGCCGACGCGATCCAGAAGCCAGCCGACTTCGCCATCCTCCTCGATCGGCGCATCGTCCATCGGCGCGCCGGGCACCATGTCGCCGGCGAACGCGGCGACGTCCGGGGTGTTGAGGCGCGACTCCGTCAGGAAGGACGGCACCGACAGGCGACCCGAGTTCACCAGTGCGCGCGCGAAGGCATGATCCCTGGCCAGCCCCAGCACGGCGTTGCGGAAAATCAGCGACGTCGCCGACTTCGGCGTCATGAAGTCGGTCGAACGGCTGGAATTCAGGATGTTCTCGTCGGCCGCGAATCCGCGTTCCTCGGAGTAGGTATCGAGCAGTGCGTCCGGCGCCCGGCCATCCATCACGAGCTTCAGCTTCCAGCAGAGGTTGTCGGCATCCTGGATGCCGGAATTGGCGCCGCGCGCGCCGAAAGGCGATACCTGGTGCGCGGCATCGCCGGCGAGCAGCACGCGGCCATGCCGGAAGTCCGCAATGCGGCGGCACTGAAACGTGTAGACGCTGACCCATTCAAGCTCGAACTCACGGTCCGCGCCGAGCATCGCCTTGATCCGTGGAATGACCTTCTCCGGCTTTTTCTCCTCCTCGGGATCCGCCTGCCAGCCGAGCTGGAAATCGATGCGCCATACGTTGTCGGCCTGGCGATGCAGCAGCACAGACTGGTTCGGATGGAAGGGCGGATCGAACCAGAACCACCGCTCGGTCGGGTAATCGGCCTTCATGAGGACATCGGTGATCAGAAAGCGGTCGGCGAAGACCTTGCCCTCGACCTCCAGGCCCAGCATGCGGCGGATGGCACTGCGCGCGCCGTCGGCGGCGATCAACCAGTCGGCCTGCAGCGTGTAGCCGCCGTCCGGCGTCTCGGCCTGGAGTACAACGCCGTCGGCACGCTGCGTCACCGAGGTGACCTTGTTGAGGAAGCGCAGGTCCAGATTTGTCAGCTCGTGGGCGCGCCGGACCTCATACTCCTCGAGGTAATACTGTTGCAGGTTGATCATGCCCGGGCGCTTGTGATCGGGCTGCGACAGCAGCTTGAAGTTGTAAACCTCTTCCTCGCGGAAGAAGGTCCGGCCGACATTCCAGCTCACGCCCTTCGCGACACTGGCGTCCCCCACGCCGAGGCGGTCGAGGATCTCCAGTGTCCGCTTCGCATAGCAGACTCCGCGCGAGCCGACCGATACCGTGTTGTCGTCGTCCAGCACGATGACGGAAACGCCGGACTGCGCAAGATCAATGGCTGCGGCCAGACCAACCGGACCAGCGCCGACGACCACGACCGGGTAACGCCGGGTCTTGCCACTCTTCAACTCGGGTGGCTGGCGGTACTCGTATTTCGGATATTCGTAGGTACGAAGCATCAGCACCCTCGGTCCGGCGCGCCCACATTCGCGCGACGAAAATTCTCAGGCGTGCAGCCGGTGCGGGTGTGAGTAGATCACGTGCTGGCCCGGGCGGGCAAAGCCCGCGAGCGTGAGTTCGCAGGTCTCGGCCAGTCGGACCGCCAGCGCCGTCGGCGCGGAGATCGCGACCAGCAGCTGCACGCCGACGGTCGCCGCCTTTTGAACCATCTCGTAGCTCGCGCGACTGGTGATGATGACGTAGCCGCTTGCGATATCGGCCTTGCTGTGGATCAGCGCGCCGATCAACTTGTCGAGCGCGTTGTGCCGCCCGACATCCTCGCGCACGATCCGGATGCCCTCATCCGGCGCCACCCAGGCCGCAGCGTGGACGCTGCCGGTACGCTTGTTCAGCGGCTGGCGCGCGGTGAGTTCCTGCAGTGCCGCGTGCAACGCTGCCGGGGAAACGGAGAGCCCGCCACGCACCGGTGGAGGCCGGCGAATCGCACCCTCGACGGTCTCGGCGCCGCACAGGCCGCAACCGGTGCGACCCGTGAGATTGCGCTGGCGCTGCAGCAGTTTCGCGAAGCGCGGCGACGCGATGTCGATGATGACCTCGAGTCCATCGCCCGTCGCCTGTTGCCGCACGTGATGGATCTCGTCGGGCGATGCGACGATGGCTTCACTCACCGTAAAACCAACCGCAAGATCCTCGAGGTCGGCCGGCGTCGCCAGCATTACGACGTAGGGAGTGTCCTGGTAGCGCAGCGCGACCGGCGATTCCTCGGCAACCACATCGGTCGCACTCGTGGTTTCCTCCGCGCGCCAGCGTTGTACGCGGACCTCGCTGCTGGGCGGCAGAGCCGGCTGCCCGGCCGCCTTCGAATGCGGATCAGGAGCGGGCATCGCTCGCCGTTTGCGGCGACGCAGCGCCCGCTCGCCTGGAGCGTTTCGCGCCAGCTTTCTTCAGCTCCTCCTCGACCCAGGTGAAAGCGGCAACCGCGCTCGGCAGGCCCAGGGCGCCCGCAGCCAGCGCCACCACCTGGTAGATTTCCTCCGGGCGCGCTCCCGCCATCAGCGCCTTGCGCACCGCCGCGTGCGTGCCCCCCTCGGAGCGCGTCGCGATGTGGATGCCGAGCTTCACCAGGCGAGTCGTCTTCGGATCAAGCGGACCAGTATTGCCGGCTTCACCCAGCAGCTCCCAGGCCGCACCGATTTTCGGATAGCGCCGTGTGAACGCGAAGAAAGTCCTCGGGGGGCTACTGCCACGACGTCGGTTCATGTCTGCTCACTCTCGGGTAACGGCCTGCATTCACAAGGCCCGCGCCGCTGGATTCTCGACCAGCCAGTCGAGTCGCGCAAGGAAGTCGGCGTGGTGGCGCAGACCGGCCCCCCGCTCAGGAACTGGCGGCCTCGAGTTCCTTCGCCTTCGCAAGCTTCGCACGCAGCCGTTGCGCAGTCTTCTCCGGACTCACGATGAACCGGTTGTGCCGGCCGCGCGCGATCTCCTCGATCGCGTCCCGCGCGGAGAATTCGAGGGTGACGGCGTTGCCGTTGACCTCGACCAGCCTGACCGTGATTTCCGCCCACATGCCAAGCAGCGTCGCGGCGATGTGATCCAGCTCGATCCGCGTGCCAACCGAATCCCGGCCGGGCTCGCCGTGCGCGAGCAGCAGGTTGCGGCAGGCGATCTCGATGTCGTACAGCAGCTTCGGCGTCGAATAGACGCGACAATCGTCGCCAAGGAAGCTGATCGTGCGATCGCGGTCGATGGTGACGCGTTCGGTTCTTGTCAGTCCCGGCTGGAGTGGTTCGCTCATCGCTGACCTCGCTTGTCGGTAATACCCAATGACAGATTCGTAGTGGCGCGCATCAGCCCCGTTGCCTGAGCGCTTGCGCGTGGAGCCGCGCATCCACGTAGCGCACCAGCGCCCGGGTGCCGCGCGCGCAGTTGCGAAACACGCAGACGCCCTGGTCCATCAGGCGCGCGGACATCGCGTCATACAGTTGCCCGGCATCGACGATCCCGACGACCGGCTTGTCGTGGCGATCGACGAGTGACGGCATCAGCTGGACCGTGCTCTTCGGATCGCCGATGTCGTAGCCCGGGCGCAGTTCGCTCTGTGCGAGCGCCCGGACTGCCGGCGCGGTCGGGTCCAGCCCGACGACCACGGCATCGACGTTGGGATCCTGAAGGAATGCCTCGACGATCCGCAGGTGTGCCTCGTCGTCAGCACCGGGATTGATGTCGATCGGATTGCGCACTTCCACCAGCGCGTCCAGCCGGCTGGCGACGAGGATCTCCCGCACGCGCCGGACCGTGTCGGGCTCGAGCCGCCCCATCTCCATGGAGCAGGCGCCGGCTTCGAGGGAATCCGCCATACCGACCGCCTCGAAGCCGGCGCCGCTGATGGCGCCAAGGCGGCGCCCGCCGATCCGCTTGCGATGCAGCGCGCCGGCCAGGTAGAGCAGATCGTCGAACGCCGTGAAATCCGGCGCCACGATCCCGCCTGCGTGGCGCACGACCGAATCGAACAGCTCCGGGTCGCCGGCGATCGAAGCAGTGTGACCCATGACCGCGTCCGCGCCGGATGCGGTCGTCCCGGCCTTGTAGACGACGACCTGCTTGCCGTTGCGCACCGCGCGGCGCACTGCCTTCACGAAGTCGAGCCCGTCGTAATCCCTGAAGCCTTCGATGTAGACGCCAATGGTCTCGATCTCGGGCCGATCGGCAAAATATGCCAACAGGTCGCCGTGCGTGAGGTCGATCTGGTTGCCAACTGCAATCATGTAGCGTGGATCGAGCCATGGATTCTGGCTGATGCGCGTGATCATGAACGCGCCGCTCTGGCTCAACAGCACGGAATTGCGCTCCGGCTTCTTCCGCGGCTTCGGCAGCCGCTCGAGGGGAATGAACCATGAATCGTACGAGCCGGGGTGCGAGACGACGCCGAGACAGTTGGCGCCGAGAAATATCGGGCCGCCACCATCGCCTGCGTGGGCTGCGTTGATGCGCGCTGCCAGCGCGGCGGCAGGTTCCCGGCTCGCCGGCGTCTCGCCGAGGCCGCCGGGAATCAGCATCACGGCTTCCGCCGCGTCGCTTGCGATGATCTCGTCGACGATGCCGTAGACGGCATCCGCGGCGACTGCGACGATCAGCAGATCGAGCTTCCGGTCGAGTGCCTGCAAGCCTGCAACGCATTGCACGCCGTCGATTTCGGTCGCGTCGGGCCGGATGACCCGGAGTTGCTCCCTGGGATACCCGCTGCCCATCAGGTTGCGCAGGATGATCCGGCCGAAGTTCATGCCCGAGGCCGAGACACCGATCAGCCCGATCGATGCCGGATGGACGAGCTTGTCGATCTTGTGGATCGGGCGTGGCAGCCGGCCGGCGGCCGACGCGCCGAACTCGCAGCGCGCCGCCTGTGCCGTCACCACGCCGGCGACCTGCACGGGATCGAGTTCCAGAACCTCCAGCACCGGCTCGGCACCCGGATCGCCCGCCGCCAGGCGGCGCGCAAGGTCCAGCAGACGCACGAACACGGCTTCAAGCTGTGCATCGGGCGGGAACGCTCCGTCACGCCCCGGGGCCGCAGCGAGCTTCTTGTAGGCCAGCGTGCGCCGGAATCGCAGCAGAAAATCCTGCGCGTCTGTCAGCTCGGTCGAGGCGTGAACGCACGCGCGATCCTGGCCAAGGTTGCGATCAGCAAGGGCTCCGTCGAGGCCGCCGAGTCCGGCGCTGATGACCAGGCCGAATTCGCGCGTGTTCTCGAGGCGGATGCGCAGTTCGACGGCAGGCTGCGCCACGGGCGACGCAGCGCCCGTACCGAGGCTGACGCCGAGGCCGGCAAGCAGCAGGCGCTGTTCCCCCGGATTCAGGGACCGGCGCCCCGCAGCCCGGGCCCGGCGGAACAGCGCGGTTGCCGAGTTGTCTGCACGGGCGCTGCCCGCTTCAGACGATGACGCGCCCACCATCAAACGGGCTCCCCGCAATGATCGATTGTTGGTCCGGCTGAATTGGTATCATGATACCACAATCGCTCCGCTCCACGACCCGAGGCCTTTGGCGGCAAGGACCCGCACCATGTCCGCGATCGAAACGACAACCGAAGATCGCCATCCCGCGCTTGCGGATGTGGGCGCGCGCGTGTTGCTGTCGGGGAACGAGGCCATCGCGCGCGGCGCCTGGGAAGCGGGGGTGCGGCTCGCGGCCGCGTATCCCGGCACGCCATCGACGGAAATTCTCGAAACGGTTGGCCTGTTCCCCGGCGTCTACGCCGAGTGGTCGGTGAACGAGAAGGTCGCGATGGAAGTAGCGATCGGCGCGAGTCTCTCGGGTGCACACGCACTGTGTGCAATGAAGCACGTCGGCATGAACGTCGCGAGCGATGCGTTCATGACGATCACCGTGGCAGGCGTCTCGGGCGGCCTCGTGATAGCGATCGCCGATGACGTGGGTGTCTCGTCGTCGCAGAACGAGCAGGACTCGCGCTTCTGGGGACGCTTCGGGCACGTGCCCATTCTCGAGCCCGCCGATCCGCAGGAAGCACTGGAGATGACGAAATTCGCGTTCGAGTTGTCGCAGGCGCACGCGACACCCGTGATCCTGCGGGTCACGACACGCATCTGCCACGTCAAGGCGCCGGTGACTGTTGGCGCAAGGGTCGAGCGGGAAACGACGGGCTTCCAACGCGATCCGGCGCGCTGGGTTCTGAGCCCGATCAACGCGCGGCGCCAGCTGCCGGTGCAGGCCGAGCGGGAGCGCGCGCTTGCGGCAGTCTCGGAAACGACGCCACTGAATTTCATCACGCCCGGGTCCGACCGGCGCCTCGGCATCGTGACCTCGGGAGCCGCCTACCTGCACGTTCGTGAATGCTTGCCCGACCTGCCGGTGCTGAAGCTCGGCCTGAGCTATCCGGTGCCGCTCAGCCTCGTGGGCCGCTTCGCTGCAGGGGTCGACGAACTGCTGGTTGTCGAGGAAACCGAGCCGTTCGTCGAACAGGCCATCCGTGCGGGCGGCATCGCGGCACGCGGCAAGGACCTGTTGCCGCGAACCGGCGAACTCACTCCCGAGGTCCTCAGGCTGGCAGTGGCGCCACTGCTGGGAGAGCCTGCCCCGTCCCCGCCGCCTTATCCGGCCGGCAACACGTTTCCGCGCCCGCCGACGCTGTGTGCCGCCTGCCCGCACTCGGGCATCTACTACGTGCTGGCGCGGCTTCGGAAGAAAGTCCTGATCTCCGGCGACATTGGTTGCTACGCGCTGGGCGCCGGAGCGCCGTGGCACGCGCTCGACACCGTGGTCGCGATGGGCTCATCGATGGGCATCGCACTCGGACTCGACAAGGCCCGCGGCGACTCCGACCGGTCCAAGGCGGTCATCGCCGTGATCGGTGACTCCACCTTCCTGCACATGGGCATGCAGGGATTGCTCAACATCGTTTATCAGCGCGGCAACATCACGGTCATCATTCTTGACAACCGCACGACCGCCATGACCGGCGGCCAGGACAATGCGGGATCGGGTCGTGGACTGCACGGTGAGGATGCCCCGCGTATCGATTTCCCCCGGCTCGTGGCGGCACTCGGTGTGCGGCCCGAGCGGATCCGCGTGGTCGATCCCTACCAGTTACCGGTGCTTGCCCGGACTGTCCGCGAGGAAACGGAATTCGCCGAGCCGTCGGTCGTGATCGCACAACGACCTTGCGTCCTGACCGACTTCTACCAGGCCACCCCGCCCCTCCATGTCGTCGACGAGGACTGCACAGGTTGCAGCAACTGTTTCAACGTTGGCTGTCCGGCGATTCACCTCAGCCGCACCGAGCAGAAGACCCTGGCTTCGGGAGCGATCACCGAGCTCCAGTTCGCCGTGATCGATCCCATCGCGTGTACTGGATGCGGCCTGTGCGCAAAGGCCTGCGGACCAAAGGCGATCGTCGCGACCGCGCCCGCCGACGGCAGCGCAGCTGGCGCCGCGGCCACAGCCAGATGCTGACCTCGACGCGACTCAACGTGTTCCTGTGTGGCGTGGGTGGCCAGGGCGTGTTGACCGCCGCGGATGTGATTGCGCAGGCGGCGGTCGCACGTGGTTTCGACTGCAAGAAATCGGAGATCACCGGCATCTCCCAGCGTGGCGGCGTGGTCACCTCGGAGGTGCGCTTTGGAGCGAAGGTCCTCTCGGCGGTCATTACCCCAGGGACAGCCGACCTGCTGCTCGCATTCGAACTCGCCGAGGCGCTTCGCGCCGCGATTTATCTGAAGCGTGGCGGTATCGCGCTCGTCAATGCGCTGAGGCTGCCGCCGCCAGTCGTATCGCTCGGACTGTATCGCTATCCCGACGATCCGCTCGCCGAACTGCGCGCCGCTGGAATATGCGTACACGAGATCGATGCAGGCAGGATTGCGCGCGAGCTCCACGATCTGCGCCTGGTCAACACGGTCATGCTCGGCGCCGCCGCCGCCTTCCTGCCGTTTCCGGCGGAGGATCTCGAGTCCCTGGTCATCGAGCGCTTCGCGGTCCGCAAGCCCGCGCTCGTCGTCGCGAACCGCCAGGCATTCGCAGCCGGCCGGATTGCAGCGGAAAGAATGCGGGTGGGCGGATGATCATGCCCCGTCAAATATTCCCCGGGGCCGGCGCCGGTCCGCCTCAGCCATTGACGGCGTAGGCCTCGTGCAGGCTGGCATCTGCCGCCGCGTCGAGGTTGTCCTCGAGCAGCGGCAGCAACGCCATCTCTTCCTTGTGTATGTGGCCCAGCAGCCGATCGCAAAGTTCGGCCGCGACGCGCCGGAACGCCTGCCAGCTGCGCGCGTCGAATCCCCCGGCCGCGGCGGCGCGGGCGAGCGCACCCAGTTCCCGGCCCAGCGGCCGCATCGCCTCGTGCTCCTCGGTCAGGTGCGCACCGATCGCGGCCTCGCCAATCCCGGCGAGATAGCCGAAGAGCTGCGCTTCCTCGAAATCGAAATGGCGCGTGACTTCCGACTCCATCGCGGACTGGATGTCCCGCAGCAGCTGGGTCACCAGGCCATCGGTGCCGTCCGGCGGTTCCAGCCGGCACCGATCGAGCAGCGCCTCGAGGCGCTCGAGCAGCCGGCTGGTTGCGAGGTGCTCATCGTGCAGGGTCTGGCAGACGCGCTTCGAAAACATCGGCGGTGTTGCTCCCCGTCGCGTCTTGACGTCGCCCGGAGTCAAAAGTACTATAATAGTACCATATTACCGTTTTAACCCCCGTTGTCAACGCCACACTGCCCCGTCAAGCATGTTTTCCACGGCCATCTCGCGGTCGTGACCGGCGCCGCGCGCGGCATCGGCGAGTCGATCGCGGATGCGCTGGCGGCGGCCGGCGCGAGCGTCTACGCGTTCGACATCGAGGCACCCGGGCATTCGCGCTTCCATTACCGCCAGGTCGACGCCAGCGATTCCGCTGCCGTCGAAGCCGCGGTCGCAGCGCTGCCGGGCACGCCCACCCTGCTCGTCAACAATGCCGGCATCACGCGCGACCGGACGCTGGCCAAGATGTCCGACGCCGAGTGGTCGAGCGTGTTGTCCGTCAACCTGACCGGTGCCTTTCACCTGATCCGCGCGATCGGGCCGCGCATGGCGGCCCAGGGCTTCGGCCGCATCGTCAACATCACGTCGATCAACGGTCTGCGGGGCAAGTTCGGACAGGGAAATTACTCGGCCTCCAAGGCGGGCCTGATCGGCCTCACGAAGACGGCGGCGCGGGAGTTCGGCCGGGCCGGCGTCACCGTCAACGCGGTGGCACCAGGCATGGTGATGACGGCCATGGCACGCAACCTGCCCGCCGAAGTCGTCGCCCAGGCCGGCCGCGAAGCTGCGCTCGCGGCGCTCGCCGAGCCGGCCGACGTCGCCCAGGCAGTGCTGTTCCTGTTGTCCGATGGCGCGCGTGCCATCACCGGCGAAGTTCTCCGCGTCGATGCGGGACAGTACATTTGAGGACCTGGCTGACATCCATCCGCAGCTGGCGCAATAGATCCCAGTCAGTGTGATTCACCGCGCAAGCTGCCCGGTCGCTGCCAGGCGGATGACCAGGCGGCGCGTCAGGGCGGCGACGGCTACGCGCCGGTAATTCGACTGCAGCAAGGTCGTGCGCATCGGCTGGACCTGCTTCTGCACCAGCCGGTCCAGCTGCTGCAGCGCATCAGCGTCGACCGGCCGGCCGAGCAGGTCGCTGGTGCCATCGAGCAGGAAGGGGCGGGAATTCGTGCCGGTCAGCGCGACCCGCAAGGCAGCCAGCTTTCCCTGCTCGGCGCGCAAGGCCACTGCGACGCCCGCCAAAGGGAAGTCGACGGAGCCGCGCACGCGCACCTTGGCGTACGCGGACGGCGGAGGATCGGAAGGCAGTTCTACTGCGATGATGAGTTCGCCTGCGGCGAGCGTCAGGTGGGCGAGGCCATCTTCACGGTAGAGTTCTGCGAGCGGCATGCGCCGTCGCCCCGCGCGACCCGCAACCTCGATCGAGGCGCCGAGCGCGAGCAGTGTCGGTGCCAGGTCGCCACAGAAGGCGGCGTGGCAATGCTGCCCCTGCGGCGCAACGTGACACACGTCGCCGCGGTATTTCAGGCAATAGGCGTTCGCGCCCCGCCACCATTCGCTCTGGTTGTAGTAGATGCAGCGGGTGTCGAGGCACAGATTACCGGCGACGGTCGCGACATTGCGATGCGCCGGACCAGCGACCGCGCCAGCGGCTTCGCAGAGTGCCGGATAACGGGCACGCAGCTGCGGATCTGCAACAAGCCGGGCCAGCGTGACGCCTGCGCCGATGCGGGTGCCGCCCGCCTCGCAGGCCAGTCCTTCCAGCTCGGCGATGCCCCGCAGGTCGATCAGCAGCGAAGGCGTGCCGAGGCCGCGGCGCAGGTTGACCAGCAGATCGGTCCCGCCGCCGAGGTAGCGGCTGCCGGGCATGCCTGCGTGAGCCGTCATCGCCGCATCGACGTCGGCGGGCTCGACGACCCGGAAAGCTTCGGCAGGGGCGATCACGGCGCGGGCTCCCGCGCGGATTTCAGGCGCGCGCGCCGGCGCAGCGCAACGAGCGCTTCCACGACCCGGTCTGGAGTGGCTGGCAGTTCATCGAGGTCGATGCCGATGGCGTTCGCGATCGCCGCAACCAGCGCCGGCGCAAAGCCGGCCAGCGCCCCCTCGCTCGCTTCCTTGGCGCCGAATGGCCCGAGCGGATCGTGACTCTCGACGATCTGCACATCGATGGGCGGAGACTCGATGATGGTCGGCACGCGGTATTCGAGCAGGCTGGCGTGCGCCGGCAGCCCGTCCAGATAGCGGGTCTCCTCGCTGAGCGCCTGGCCCATGCCCATCCACACCGCACCTTCGACCTGGCCGGTCACGGCGAGCGGATTGATCGCGTGGCCGCAGTCGATCGCGGCCCACACCTGGTCAACCGTCACCTGGCCCGTATCCTCATCGACCGATGCCTCGACGACCTGCGCCACGTAGCTGAAACCCATGGTTGCGCCGACTGCGCCGCCCTTGTGCTTGCCGCCCTGCGATTCGGGCGGACAGGTGAACGTGCCCTTGATTGTCAGCGTCCCCTCCCCGACCAGGGCCGCCCTCGCAATCTCCTCGAAGCGCACCGGCGCTGATTCACCGCCGCGGGCGAGGAACATCCCGGCGGCGGTGTACACATCCTCGCGCCGCACGCCCAGCTTGCTGGCAGCCACTTCGCTCAGCCGATCCTTGAGGCGCTGTGCGGCGTCGATTGCCGCATTGCCGACCATGAACGTGATGCGCGAGGAATAAGCGCCGTTGTCCTTGGGCGTGATGGCACTGTCGGCCGCGATGACGCGAATGCGCTCAAGCGGCAAGCCCAGGGTCTCGGCGACCGTGATTGCGACCATCGTCGAGGACCCCTGGCCGATGTCGGGAGCGCCGGTGAACGCCGTCAGGCCGCCGTCCCAGTCGAGCTTGAGGTTCACGACCGCATGCGGCTCGCCCGTCCAGTGAATCGGCTTTGCGGCTCCGCTGACGTAATGCGAGCAGGCCATGCCGAGTCCCTTGCCGCGCGGCAGCCGCCCGATGCGCTCGCGCCAGCCGCTCGCGCGCTCGACGCGATCGAGGCACTCGGGCAGGCCGTAGCTGTTGACGAGCAGGTCGTTGAGCGTGCGGGTTGGTGCGCTCAGCAGGTTCATGCGGCGCACGCCAAACGGATCAAGTCCGAGCTCGCGCGCCATGCGGTCGAGCAGCACTTCGAACGCGTGCCGGGTGTCGACGCTGCCGTGGCCCCGCATGGCACCGCAGGGCGGCAGGTTTGTGTATATGCGGTAGCCGTCGTACTTGACCGCCGGAATCGCATACAAGCCGTGCAGCAGCGCTCCGGCGTAGAGGATCGTGACGATGCCGTAGCCGGCATAGGCGCCGCCGCGTTGCACGACCTCGCACTCGCAGGCCGTGATGCAGCCGTCGCGGCGCATCCCCAGCCTGAGCCGCACGGCCGTCTGCGGGCGGGCGCGGTGCGTCAGGAAGTTCTCCTCCCGCGTGAGCTGCATCAGCACCTTGCCGCGCGCGGCGCGCGCCAAGAGCGCGGTGACGATCTCGAAGTTGAGCACCTCGACCCGCGAGCCGAATCCGCCGCCGACGAATGGCTTGATGACCCGGATCTGCGACTCGTCCATCTGCAGGCAACGTGCCAGCATCATGTGCAGGTAAAAGCCCACCTGCGAGACGCTCTGCATCGTCAGCTGCCCGGTCGCGGGATCGTAATCCGCAAGTGCCGCGTGCGGCTCGATCTGCGCGTGATTCAGCTCCGCGCAGTCAATGCTCGCGTCGCGGACCAGGTCGGCCGCAGCAAAGCCCGCCTCCGGGTCGCCGAACACATGGTGTACGGCGCGCTCCACGTTGCCCGGCCGATTCTCGTGAATGAGCGCGGCGCCCTCGGCACGCGCGGATTCCGCGGTGTAGTGCGCGGGCAGCTCCCGCACTTCGAGCTCGATCAGCGCGAGCGCCCGCTCCGCGGTCTCGGCGTCCACCGCCGCCACGGCGGCCACCGGCTCGCCCCGATAGCGGACCTTGCCGCGCGCGAGCGGATACTCGTTCATTGCCACGGGCAGCACCCCGTAGGTCTGCGGGCAGTCGTCGCCGATCACAACTGCGATCACGCCCTCGAGGTTCTGCGCCCGCGACACGTCGAGCCGCAGGATCTCCCCGTGACCGACCGGGCTGCGAAAGATCCGCCCGACCAGCGCGCCTCGGTGGTCGAGGTCGGCCGTATAACGCGCGCGCCCGGTGACCTTGTCGATGCCGTCGATCAACGGCACGCCCGGCCGCGGCCAGCCCCGGGACGTGATGGCGCCGCTCACGGCGCTTCGTCCACGGCGGCGCGCACGGACTCGACGATCTTCACGTAGCCAGTGCAGCGGCACAGGTTGCCGGATAGCGCCTCGCGGATCTGTGCGTCGGTGGGCCGCGCGTTGCGGCGCAGCAGGGCTGCGGCCGACATGATCATGCCGGGCGTGCAGAATCCGCACTGGGTGCCGAGGTGTTCGTGGAAGGCGCGCTGCAGCCGGTGCAGGCCGTCGCCCGCTGCGAGGCCTTCGATGGTCTCCACCGAACGCCCGTCGCAACGTACTGCGAGCGTGATGCAGGCTGGAACGGGCACGGAGTCGACCAGCACCATGCAGGCGCCGCACTCGCCGCCATCGCAGCCCGTCTTGGTGCCGGTGAGCGCGGCGGTCTCGCGCAGGTAGTCGACCAGCAGCAGGTGATCCGGAACGGCATCCTCGCGCCAGCGACCATTGAGGCACACCCGAACGAGGCGCTTCCTGGATGGAGGTCGCTGATCCTGTCGCATCTGCCCTTCCTGGTCGCCTGCGACCGCCCGCGCGGCGGTTGCCGTGGCGAATCGTGCTGCCGAGATTCCCTGTCTGGCGGGTTTGCTCCGCCCGCGGCCTCAGCGTATTATCGTACCGAATTACCTGTTTTGAGTCCAGTCGCCCGGACGCCCTGGAACAGGAGCCGAACATGGCAGCAGCGCCCGCGCCTTCGTCGCGGCTGGTCCCGACGTACTGCTACAACTGCGTGGCGGGCCCGGACCTTCTGACCGTGAAGGTCACCGATGGCGTCGCCACCGAGATCGGGCCGAATTTCGCGGGCGCTGGCATCCACCCGGGCGATGGCAAGCCCTGTGTGCGCGCCTACGGCCTGATCCAGAAGGTCTATCACCCCGCGCGGATCCTGACGCCGATGCGACGGACCAATCCGCGCAAAGGCAGGGACCAGGATCCCGGCTTCGTCCCCATTTCCTGGGATGAGGCCCTCGACGCCGTGGCGGAAAAGCTCAAATCCGTTCTGGCGCGCGGTCATCGCGACGAGCAGGGCCTGCCGCGCGTCGCGGTCAGTTTCGGCCATGGCGGCACGCCGGCGAACTACATGGGCAGTTTCCCGGCGTTCCTCTCGGCATTCGGGCCGGTGGACTTCAGCTTCGGCTCCGGTCAGGGCGTCAAGTGCATGCACTCGGAGCACCTGTACGGCGAGTACTGGCACCGCGCATTCACCGTTTCCGCCGACACGCCGTACACCAACTACAACATCTCGCTTGGCGCCAACAACGAGATCACCGGCGGCGTCAGCGCCGTAGCCCGCCACGCCGCCGCGCGGGTGCGCGGCGCCAGACGCGTGCAGATCGAGCCGCACCTGTCGACTACCGCGGCCGCCTCCGCGGAGTGGATCCCGATCAAGCCGAAGACCGACGCGGCTTTCATGTTTGCACTGATCCACGTGCTGCTGCACGAAAACCCGCGCGCGCGGCTCGACCTGCCGTTCCTCACCGGAACGACTTCCTCGCCCTATCTCGTCGGACCGCACGGCTATTATCTGCGCGACCCGGAGAGCCTCAAGCCGCTGCTGTGGGACGCGCGGCATCAGATGGCCGTGGTCTTCGATGCCGTCGATGCCGAGCCGCTGCTCGAGGGTCGCATACCGGTGGCCCACGCAATCGAGGTCGGCGCTGACGAAGAGCGCTGGGTGCATCACGATGTAAGCGCCGCGACGGCCTTTACGCATCTCGCCGAGCACTTCAGCCAATACACGCCCGAGTGGGCGGCGGCAATCTGCGAGGTTCCGGCCGTCACGATTCGCCGCATCGCGAACGAGTACCTCGACCACGCCCGCGTTGGCGAAACGATCGAAATCGACGGTCAGACTCTGCCATTCCGGCCGGTGGCGGTGACGCTCGGCAAGACGGTCAACAACGGCTGGGGCGCCTACGAGTGCTGCTGGTCGCGCACGATGCTCGCGGTACTGGTCGGCGCCCTGGAAGTTCCCGGCGGGACGCTCGGCACAACGGTGCGCATCAATAAAGGGCATGAGGACCGACACCAGAGCGTCGTTCCGGGCCCCGACGGGTTCATGCAGAACGTGCTCAATCCAACCGACCGGGCGCACTGGCTGAAGGATCCCGACGTGCGCAGCGGGCACCGGACGCTGGTGCCGATTTCCGGCAGCAGCGGCGCGTGGAGCCAGGCGCTCGGCCCGACCCACCTGAGCTGGATTTTCCAGAACCAGGTGCCGGAAAACTGGCAGCGGCCGACGAAGCCCGAGATCTGGATTGCGTACCGCACCAATCCCGCCATCTCGTTCTGGGACACGGCCGCCGTCGCCGCCACGATGGCGACCTTCCCGTTCACGGTCTGCTTCGCGTTCACGCACGACGAAACGAACCACATGGCGGACATCCTGCTACCGGAGGCGACCGACCTCGAGAGCACGCAGCTGATCCGCCTCGGGCGCACGAAGTTCGTGGAACAATTCTGGCTGCACGAGGGCTTCGTGCTGCGGCAGCCCGCGGTGGCGCCCCGGGGCGACACCCGCGATTTCACCTGGATCGCGACGGAACTCGCGCGACGCACCGGGCTGCTCGAGGCCTATAACGCCGCCATCAATCGCGGCTCCTGCGGCGCACGGCTGAAGAGCCCACGGGGGGATTTTTCGCTGGATCCCACCAGGGTCAACTCGGTGGACGAAATCTGGAATGCAATCTGCAAGGCGGCGAGCTGCGAACTGACTGAAGGCAAGGAGATCCACGATCTCGACTGGTTCAGGGAACACGGGCTGCTGATGCGACCGTGTCCGCAGAGCTGCTGGTACCTGTACCCGACCATCAAGCGCCTCGGCCTGCGCTTCGAACTTCCCTATCAGGAGCGCTTGACGCGTGCCGGCCGCGAGCTCGGGGCCCGGCTGCACGAAAACGGCATTCGCTGGTGGGACCGGCAACTGCGCGAATACCAGCCCCTGCCGCAGTGGCACGACTTCCCGGCGTTGTGGGAGGAGGACCTGGTGCGCCATGGCCACAGGCCCGAGGACTTCCCGTTCTGGCTCATCACGACCAAGAGCATGCAATACAACTCGGGTGGCAACGCGATGATCCAGCTGATGGACGAGGTTGCGCGGAACGTGGTCGGGCATCGCGGCATCATCATCAACGCGGCCACGGCCGGGCGGCTCGGGATCGCCGACGGCGACATGCTGGAGATCAGCTCGCCTACCGGGACCACGCGCGGTCCCGCCGTTCCAGTGCAGGGGATCCGTCCCGACACGCTGGTCATCGTCGGGCAGTTTGACCACTGGGCCACGCCCTACGCGAAGGACATGGGCCATCCGAGCCTGAATACAGTTGCGCCGATGTCGCTCGAGATGACCGATGCGACCGGTTCGGGCGCCGACCTCGTGCGCGTCGCCGTGCGGCGCGTGGGCGCTGCTGCAGCCGCCTGAGTCGTACTTCGTAAGTCCTGTTTACCAGCCCGGCCGGGCGCCCGGCCGCGTCGTTCCGAAGCCGCGCACCGGCGTGAGCGACAGCGCAAGGCCCTGGTGATATGCCGCGCGGATTACCAGTACGAACTTGAACCACCCGCCGGCGAACGCGGCCAGCAGCCCCGCGACTCCGACCGCCCAGGCTAGACCGGGTTCGATTATCCCAAACGCGGCGGCAATGATCGCCGCCACATCAAGCGCGGCGAGCCGGCGCGCGAACTGCGCGAGCACCTCGCGCGCCCGCGCCGGCGCGTCGGCCGGGCCCAGACCGCCCAGGTACGCGAGGAACGCCAGCTCCCGGATCAGCACCAGTCCGGCCAGCAGCAGCGCCGCCCAACCCGGCAGCTCTGCGGGATCCAGCAGCAACTGCGCGACGATGCCGAGCCCGGTGCCTTCCGCGAGGCCCGTCGCAATCATCAGCGGCACGACGCGCGGATGGCGCCACGCCGGGATGCCGCGCGCCCCCTGGAGCATGCGCGCCTGACTGTAGACATAGGCAAGCGCAAGCGCCGCCGTGATCCACGGCAGCCAACGGCCACCGTACCAGGCGGCGCCGAGCCCGGCGCCGAGAAGCGGCAGGGAAACGATCGCCTCGCGCGTCATCCATGAACTATGTGCATGCCGGAAGACGTTCATTGCGCGCCAGGGCCGGCCGATCTCGAACCACACACAGAGGAGCCCGCAGCACACGAGAGCGAGGCCTACCAAGCCCGGGCCCGTGCTCGGCGACGACACGGCCGCCGCGTACACAAGCGTGCCCGCGCCCGCGCCACCAAACATGAAATTGCAGGCTGCGCGCCAATCCCAGAAGCCCTGCCGTCTTGGCGCAGCCGAACCGGGCATCGATGCGCTCATGGCCTGCCATCCACGAGGTAGTACATGCCGGGATCCGTGCCGAGTTCCTGGTGCATGCGGAATGATTCATTATCGCGCAGCAGTCGCGACACGTTGCTCTGCGGATCATCGCGGTCACCGAAGTGCAGCGCGCCCGAGATACAGGAATTGACGCAGGCCGGGGTCACTTCCGGGTCGATTCCCGGTGTTCGCCCGGTTCGGCGACCGGCATCGATGCGTTCGCTGCAGAAATTGCACTTCGTCGACACGCCAAGGCGCGCTGGATCGAACTGCGCGGCTTCCGCCGGGCTCGGCTCACCGCCATAAGCGAATGTCGCGCGCTGCACCTTGAAGCGTTGCTGGTACGGACACGCGACCGCGCAGTAGGCGCAGCCGATGCACAGTTCGTAATCGATGTCGACGAGGCCGTCGTCACGCTTGAAGGTCGCCTGAGTCGGGCAGACTTCCAGGCAGGGCGGATCGCCGCAGTGCATGCAGCTGACCGGCACGAAGGTGCGACGGACGTCCGGATACGTGCCGGTCTCGATGTCGACGACCCGCCGCCATTGCACGCCGGGCGGCGTGCCGTTTGCCTGCTTGCATGCGGCGGTGCATGTCTGGCAACCGATGCAGCGCCGCAGGTCGATGACCATGATGTACCTGGTCACCGGCGGAATCCTTCCACGCTCGTGGCCAGCCTGGCCCACCTGCCGCACGCCTCCATTCGCATGAACATCTCCATTCCCCTAGGCCTGCGAGACCGATGGATCGGGATCCCCGGCCGGCCCGCCGCCAGCCGGCGGAAGGTGGCGCTCCAGCAGGCGATGACACAGCGCGACGTGCCCGGCTTCCTCCTCGACCAGTTCTGCCGCAAAGCGCCTGACTTCAGGATCCTGCGTGCCGGCCAGCAGTTCCCTGAAGAATTCCAATGCCGCCTGCTCGGCGGCGAGCGCCATTTGCAGCGCATCGTGTGGCGTCATCAGATAGTGGGCAGCACCCAGGTCCGCTGACTCGGGGCTTTCCCCAAGCTGCCATCGCGCGACCTTGCGGGCATGCGCCACGATGTCGAAGTCGCCGGCCATACGGCAGATCTCGTCGCGGTGGATTCCCTCGGCCCGCGCCAGGCCGCGGAATACATCGACGAGCGCCGGATTGTTGTGCATCTCCATCTGGTCGGCGAGCATCGCGTACCGTTCGACCGCATCCGCTTCAATCTGGTAGGCAATCGCGTACAGATCGACCAGCGATGAGGCGCGTGGGGCATCCGCGCTCATATCTCGAACTCCCGCTCCAGTTCCGAAAGATCAGTGACGGCCTTGCCGATGGGCGGTGCGTACGGCGGCCGGTTGCCGCGATACAGCACCCCGAGGTTGAATCCGTCATCGGTCATCACCCGGCGTGCCGCGCGCGCTGCGTCGTCGGTGGCGTCCACGGGCGCGCGATGTACACGATCCTTCCAGGCCCGCTGATCCGGCCGGTAGGTCACGCACGGACTCAGGACCTCCACGAACGAGAAGCCGGGATGGCGCACGGCTTCCGCGATGATGGCCGCGGTCTCGGCCGGATTGCCGGAAAACGCGCGCGCCACGAAATTCGCGCCGGAAGCTAGCGCGATCACCAGCGGATGGAAAGGCCGCATGCCGGTGCCGCCCGGCACAAGCGCGGTGTCGAAGTCGGGCTCGGTAGTTGGTGACGGCTGGCCCTTGGTCATTCCATAAATATGGTTGTCCATGACCACATAGGTCAGGTCGACATTGCGCCGGCAGGCGTGCAGGAAATGATTGCCGCCGATCGAATAGCCATCGCCGTCGCCACTCGCCACCACGACCATCAGGTCCGGGCGGACGATCTTGAGCCCGGCGGCAACGGCAAGGGACCGGCCATGCACACCGTGGAAGCCGTAACAATTCATGTACGCCGGGATTCTCGACGAACAACCGATGCCGGACACCACTGCGACCTGTTCCGGACGCACGCCGAGCTCGGCGAAGGCTCGAGTGAATGCCATCAGCACGTGGTAGTCCCCGCAACCCGGACACCAGATCGGCTTGACGGCCGAGCGATAGTCCGCGGGACGGCAGGCCGGGGTGAGGGTTGCGCTCATGAGAATTGCTCTCGCAGAAGCTCGCGGCATATCTCGCCGGGACGGATCGGCAAGGGACCAGGTCGGTGCAGCACCGCCGTATCCGCTGGCAGCGAGTAATGGGCGCGCAGGTAGCGGTAGAACTGGGCGCCGTGGCTCTGCTCGACGACCAGCAGGCGGCTCACGCCCTCGAGCGCCGCGGCCATCTCCGCCGGCCGGGCCGGCGACAGCAGCCGCGGAGCGATCAGTCGTACCTGGCGGCCGGCCCGGGCCAGTTGTGCAACGGCTTCGCGGGCCGCGCCGGTCAAGGAACCCCAGGTGATGACGGCGAGTGTGCCCTGTCCCTCGATCGTCGCCCACAAATTGCCAAATGCGAAGCGTTCGAGCTTGTCGCGGCGCTTGTCCAGCTGGGCAAGGTGATCGCTCGCGCTGGTGCTCGGCAGGCCGCGTTCCGTGTGCGAGAGGCTCTCGGCCGTGTACTGGCCTTCTGCGACCCCGGGGACTGCCATCGGCGAAACGCCATTGGCGGTGAGTGCGTAGCGGCGGTAAGGCGCAACGATGGCGGTCGCCCTCTGTCGCTGGCCGACGAAGCTGACGTCGGCCGGTCGCGCGATCGCCGCGAGGGTCTGTCCCAGGAACTGGTCGGACAGCAGGATCGCGGGCGCTTGCAGGCTTTCGGCGAGGTGGACCGCCCACTGCGTCGTCAGCAGGCAATCTGGAATCGACTGTGGTGCGACGACAATGTGGGGGGCATCGCCGTGCACGCCGTAAACCGCGATGTTGAGATCCGCTTGCTCGGACTTCGTCGGAATACCCGTCGAAGGCCCGCCGCGCATGACGTTGACGACGACGATCGGCACTTCGGCCGCCGTGGCCAGCCCGAGCGCTTCGATCATCAGCGACAGCCCGGGACCTGAGGTCGCGGTCAGCGAGGGCGTGCCGCCATAAGAACCGCCGATGATCATGTTGATCGAGGCCAGTTCGTCTTCCGCCTGCACCAGGCTGCCGCCCACCTTCGCGAGTTGGGGTGCCAGCCATTCAAGCACCTCGGAGGCAGGCGTGATCGGGTAGGCAGCGGCAAACCGGATTCCGCCGCGAATGGCGCCCAGGCCGACCGCTTCGTTTCCGGTGATCAGCCAGCGCCGGGTGCCCGCGACTCGCGGCCGGGCCAATCCGAAGCCAAGTTCGTGGTGCGCGACTTCCGCGGCGCCGGCGCGGGCCGCCGCCAGGTTTGCAGCGACGATCGCCGGTCCCTTGTCCTGAAAACGCTTGTCAATCAGGTCCGCCAGGACCGCCTGATCGAGCCGCAGCAACTGCGCCGCGGCACCGACCGCAATCATGTTCGGCCGCCACGCGGGATTCGCGGTCGTGAGTTCCTTGAGCCGCAACTCGATCACGCGCGCACCGGACGCGGCCACGATCGCGGGCGGATCGCCGCCCTGCGGGTCGCTGACCACGATGCTGTCCGGGCCAAGCGCGATCTCCGTCTCGAAGCGATGTGCGTTCAACCAGTCCACGCCGACCAGCAGGTCGAAGCGATCGCCGTGGCACTCGACGGAATCGACGGCAATGCGCAGCAGCGCCGCTGCCTCGCCCCCGCGGATCTGCGGCCCGACGGATCGCGTCAACAGGCCATGCCAGCCAGCGGCGCAAGCCGCCTCCAGCAGCAGCCGGCCAGTGGTCAGCGCGCCAGCGCCACCGCTACCAACGAATGCGACCGAGACGCTGGATGCTTCCGCCATCGCTGCCTTCCGATGCTGAATCCGGATCTGAAACGGCCCGCCGCACACCGCGGCTCTCTGATTGACTCAAGACACGTATTCTGGTACTAGTTTACCCTAATTACCCGGTCATGTGCTGTCAATGCAGCCGGATCGGCCGGGGATGGCGCCCCGGCCGAAACCGGGGCGCAGAAAAGAGGAGCGGCAATCATGTCGATGACGGCCACGCGCTGGCTGATGCATGCCACGGGGCAGCCGTTCTCCGCGGCCGGGTTCGAGCCCGTCGCGGACCAGGGCGAGGTCGTCGTCGCCATCGCCGGTTGCGGCGTTTGTCACACGGATCTCGGCTTTTTCTACGACGGGATCCGCATCAACCATGCCCTGCCGCTGTGCCTCGGCCACGAAATCAGCGGCCACGTGGTCGCGGCCGGACCCGGCGCCGAGGCCTGGCTTGGGAAGGCGGTCATTGTGCCGGCCGTGATTCCCTGCGGCGCCTGCGACGCCTGCCGTCGCGGCAGGGAAACGATCTGCCCGAACCAGAAAATGCCGGGCAACGATCTGCACGGCGGCTTCGCGAGCCACATCGTCGTCCCCGCGCGTGGCCTGTGTCCGGTCGACCTCTCGGCACTGCAGGCGGCAGGACTCGACCTCGCCGCCGTCAGTGTCGTCGCCGACGCAGTCACCACGCCCTACCAGGCGGTCATCCAGGCCGGCGTACAGTCCGGCGACCTCGTGATCGTCAATGGCGTGGGCGGCATCGGCGGCTACTGCGCGCAGATCGCGCACGCATTCGGCGCGACTGTCGTGGCCATCGATGTCAGTGACGACAAACTCGCAGCCATGGCAGACGGCGTCGCGGCCTTGACGCTGAATGCGCGCCAGGTCAGCGGACGCGAACTCAGGAGCGCGATCCAGGCATTCGCGCGTGAGCGCGGCCTGCGCCACAAATCGGACTGGATCATCTTCGAGTGCTCCGGCACCAAGGCCGGCCAAGAGGCCGCGTTCGGCCTGCTCAACCACGGCGCAACGCTGGCCGTCGTCGGCTTTACGATGGACAAGGTCGAGATCCGGCTGTCGAACATCATGGCCTTTAACGCACGAGTGCTCGGCAACTGGGGCTGCGCGCCGCGCCTCTATCCCGATGCACTTGCGATGGTGCTCGATGGCCGCATACAGGTCGGCCGGTTCATCGAGAAGCATCCTCTCGACGACATCAATCGCGTGTTCGCCGCCGTTCACACGGGTGAGATCAAGCGCCGCGCCGTGCTCGTACCCACTCCCGCCGTAGTGTCGTCCCCGTCAGCCACCCGGAGTTCCACACATGGCCACTGAGAGCGCTATCCGCCCCGACACCGACGCGAAAGACCACAACCTCATTGCCGACGTCGCGCGCCAGGCGATCAGCGAGGGCGTGCACTACGAGAAGCGCCCCGTTCGCGCGCAGGACGGCAGCCCGGTCGATGGTCTCTACAACGCCTGGATCACGCTCGATAACCCGTCGCAGTTCAATTCCTACACGACGGACATGGTCAAGGCCACGATCCTCGCATTCCGCGCCGCCAGCGCCGCGCGCGACGTGGTCGCGGTGGTCTTCACCGGCGCTGGCGACAAGGCCTTCTGCACCGGCGGCAACACCAAGGAGTATGCCGAGTACTACGCCGGCAACCCGCAGGAGTACCGCGCATACATGCGGCTGTTCAACGACATGGTCAGCAGCATCCTCGGCTGCGACAAACCGGTCATTTGCCGCGTCAACGGCATGCGGATCGGCGGCGGCCAGGAAATCGGCATGGCCTGCGACTTCAGCATCGCGCAGGACCTGGCACGATTCGGGCAGGCCGGCCCGAAGCATGGTTCGGCGCCGATTGGCGGCAGCACTGACTTCCTGCCGGTCATGGTCGGCGTCGAGCGCGCGATGGCGGCGTGCGTGATGTGCGAACCGTTCTCGGCGCACGAGGCTTGTTTCATGGGCCTGATCACCGGTGTCGTACCGGCACTGAAGATCGACGGGCGCCATGTTCCCAACCCGTTGATCGAGACCTCGCGCATGGTGGACGAGTACGGCCGCCTGGTCTTCGGCAAACCGCTGACCGGAGAGGCGCTGAAGGCCGGCCAGGCTTTGATGCGCCGCGGCACCGTCGACCTGGCCCCGCTCGACGAAGCCGTCGAGACACTGTGCACCAAGCTGCTGTACATGTTCCCGGACTGCACAACCAAGACGCTCGAGGAGCTGCGCAAACCCAAGCTCGAAACCTGGAACCGCAACAAGGAAGACTCGCGCGCCTGGCTCGCGCTCAACATGATGACCGAAGCGCGGGCGGGCTTCCGCGCCTTCAACGAGGGCACGAAGGAGACCGGCCGGGAGATCGATTTCATCGGCCTGCGGCGCGCACTCGCGGCGAACACGCCCTGGTCCGACGAGCTCACCGACAGCATCCAGCCGCGAGCCAAGCGCCCGTGACGGAACCGCTCAAAGCGTGGCTGGAAGCCGACGGCCGCCTCCTGCGGCTGCGGCTCGCGCGGCCCAAGGCCAACCTGGTCGATGCCGCAATGATCGCGGCACTTGACGCGGCGCTCGACGCGCACCTGGAACGGCCACTGCTGTCCGCCGTGCTGCTCGACGCCGAGGGCCCGAGTTTCAGCTTCGGCGCGAGCGTTGAGGAGCACCTGCCCGGCGCGTGTGCTGCCATGCTCGGCAACCTGCACGGATTGCTAGGCCGCATGCTGGAGTCGCCCGTGCCGATTCTCGTCGCTGTCCATGGGCGCTGCCTCGGCGGCGGTCTCGAACTGGCGCTCGCGGGACACCTGATGTTCGTGACTCCGGACGCCGAGCTCGGCCAGCCGGAGATCAAGCTCGGAGTATTCGCCCCCGCCGCCTCCTGCCTGCTTCCCGAGTTGATCGGCCCGCAGCGCGCATTTGACCTGTTGATTTCCGGCCGCAGCATTTCCGGCTCCGAGGCCGCTGCGCTGGGACTTGCCGCCACGGCCAGCGTCGATCCTCAACAGGCGGCGCTCGATTACTTCCTGCAGCATCTGCAGCCGAAGAGCGCGCAATCCCTGCGTCAAGCCGTGCGCGCCGCGCGCCAGGAACTTGCCGGCCGCGTTCGCACGCGGCTTGCAGCGGTCGAGCGCCTTTATCTGGACGACCTGATGCAAACCCACGATGCCGTCGAAGGGCTGTCTGCATTCATCGAAAAGAGGACCGCCAGGTGGGAACACCGCTGAATTCGAGCAGTACTGCCGTCATCATCGATCGCGCCAGCCGGATCTTCGAGGATCTGAGCTTCAGTGCCGCACGGGAGTGGAAAGCTGCGCAGCCCGGCCGCAAGGTCGTCGGCTATCTGCCGATCTACGTGCCCCGCGAGATCGTGCACGCCGCCGGCATGCTGCCGCTCGGGATCGTCGGCGGCGGCGACCGGCTGGAAGTCGTCCACGGCGATGCCTATTACCAGAGCTACATCTGCCGCATCCCGCGCTCGACCGTCGAACTCGGCCTGTCCGGCCGGCTGGACTTCGTGGACGGCATGCTGTTCCCGTCCATCTGCGACGTCATCCGCAACCTGTCCGGCATGTGGAAACTGATGTTCCCGCACGTGTACTCGCGGTACTTCGACGTCCCGCAGAACTACGCCGACGAGATCGGCGGCAATTACTATGCCAACGAACTCGCGGAGTTGCGCAATGACCTGGCCCGGCTGCGCGGTGCGCCGATTACCGACGAGGAGCTGTGCCATTCGATCGCGGCCTACAACGAGAACCGCCGGCTGGTCCGTGAGCTGTATGCCTATCGCGCCGAGCAGCCATGGCAGGTGCCGGCCGCTGAATCTCACCTGCTGATGCGCGCCGGCCTCGTGCTGCCAGTCGAGCAGCACTCGGAGATGCTGCGCGACTATCTGGCCGCGGCCCGCCTGCAGCAACGCCCGCGGCGCGACAACTGCCGCGTCGTCGTCACAGGCCTGTTCTGCGAGCAGCCGCCGCTTAACCTGATCAAGTCGCTCGAATTGGCCGGCTGCTATGTGGTCGACGACGACCTGCTGCTCGTCACGCGCTGGCTGACCAGCGACGTGCCGGTCGAAGGCGATCCGCTGCGCAACCTCGCAACGGCGTTTCTGCATCATTCCGAATCGACCGCCGCGAAGTTCGAGCCGAATCTGCGCGAGAAGGGCCAGTATCTGGTCCGGGCCGTCCAGCGCACCCGCGCCGAGGGCGTCATTTTCGCCTCCCCGAGTTTCTGTGACCCTGCACTGCTTGACCGGCCGATGCTGCAGCATGTGCTCGCCGAAGCCGGCATCCCGTACATCGCCTTCAAGTACGCCGAGAATTCCGGCCAGATGCAGCCGATCCGCGAACAGGCCGGCACGTTTGCGGATTCCATCAAGCTCTGGAGTGGACAATGAACGCAGCACCTCCCGCCGCCAAGGCAGCAGCCAGAGACGTCGAGAAGGACGCCTCGATGCAGAAGCAGAAGGCGATGATGGCGGCCCACTATGACCGCCTGACGTCCGCGCCCGAGACCGGCGCGAAAGTCTGCAGCACCTTCGTCCCGGGCAACCTCAACGAGCTGATCGGCTGCTTCGATCTGCTCAACAACCTGCCCGAAGTCAACGCGATCCAGAGCGGACTGAAGCGCATTTCCGGGCAGTACGTGATGGAGGCCGAGAAGATCGGGCATTCGGAAGACGTCTGCACTTACGTCAAGTCGGACATCGGCATGATGGCCAAGGGGAACATCGCGCCAAATGGAAAGAAATTCCCGAATCCGGACGTGCTGCTCCTCTCGTACACCGGCTGCTTCACGTTCATGAAGTGGTTCGAGCTGCTGCGCGAGCAGTTCAAGTGCGAGACCATCATGCTGCACACCCCGTACATGGGCGGCGGCTGCATCACGCCCAACATGATCGAGTACATGGTCAAACAGCTGCGCGACGAGGTGATCCCGAAACTCGAACGCGTCTCGGGCGTGAAGTTCGACATCGACCGGCTGCGGGAGCGCCTGAAGAAATCGGCGCAGGCCGAGGACGACCTGGTCCACGTGCTGCAGACGGCGCGGCACGCGCCCTCCCCGATCGACGCCTACTTCGGCGGCATTTATTACATCGGCCCGATTTTCGGCGCGTTCCGCGGCACCGACGACGCCATCGAGTACTACCGCTTCCTGCGCGACGAGATCGACGAGCGTCTCGCCCAGGGCCGCGGCCCGGTGACGCCCGAGGGAGACATGGGCCAGGAGCGTTACCGGCTGGTCGTAGAGGGCCCGCCCAACTACACGCATTTCCGCCAGTTCTGGAAGATGTTCTACGACGAGGGCGCGGTGGTCGTGGCCTCGAGCTACACCAAGGTCGGCGGCGTATACGACTTCGGCTTCCGCCATGACTCGAGCCGGCCGCTCGAGACGCTCGCCGAGTACTGTCTCGGCGTTTACACCAACCGCAGCCTGCCGATGCGCATCGACATGCTGACGAACTACGTCGAGGAGTACCAGGCGGATGGCCTGTTGATCAACTCCATAAAGAGCTGCAACAGCTTCTCGGCGGGGCAGCTGCTGATGATGCGGGAGGTCGAGAAACGCACCGGCAAGCCCGCGGCATTCATCGAGTCCGACCTGGTCGATCCGCGTTACTTCTCGGCGGCCAATATCAAGAACCGCCTCGAGAGTTACTTCCAGATGATCGAGCAGCGACGCGCCGGCGCGCGGCCTGCGGCGTGAAGGGACAGCCATGAGAACCTACGTCGGCGTCGATCTCGGCTCCACGACCACGAAGGCCGTGCTGATCGACAACGACAGCCGCGTGCTCGGTCGCGGCATCACCAATTCGCGCTCCAATTACGAGACGGCCGCGCGGGTCGCCGGCGAGGAAGCGCGCATCGACGGGCGCTTCACGCTGTTCCGTCGCGCCCTGCAGCAGGATGGCGATCTCGGCGACCGCCTCGACGAATTCCTTGCCGCGCTCGAACGCGCCTTCCGTCTCGAGCAGTTCCTCGAGCAACTCGCCGACCTCGAGCGGACCTGCGACGGCCAGTTTCATGGCGGCCGTTTTGTTGATCTCGAGGCCAACGTGCGGCGCGCGCTCGACGAGGTCTTCGGGCAGATACGCGGCGAGGCCGCCGCGATGTTCGCCCGGGGGGCGAAGCGCAAGTCGGACTTCTTCCGCGACGTTGCCGGGGCCCGTTACTACGCGCACGCCGAAGCCGTGGGCAGGGAGCTTGCGCTGCCTTACGAACTCCTGCTGAGCATCTACGACAAGTCGATCCTCGAGGTCGAGAACCGGCCGCCATCGGGCGACCTGAGCGGAAAGTTCCGCCGGGCGCGGCAGAAAGTCCTCGCGGAAGACGGCGGCATCGGCGGGAAGGCCAGCCACCTGCAGCATGTCATCGACGACGCACTCGACGTGGACCTCGAAGAGGGTTACCTCGTGGGCACGGGCTATGGACGCGTGACGCTGCCTTTCTCCAAGGAGCACATTCGTTCGGAAATCCTGTGCCACGGGCTCGGTGCCCACATGATGTACCCGAACACGCGAACCGTACTCGACATCGGCGGGCAGGACACCAAGGGCATCCAGGTGGATGGCGATGGCATCGTCACCAATTTCCAGATGAACGACCGCTGCGCCGCCGGCTGCGGCCGCTACCTGGGTTACATCGCCGACGAAATGAGCATCGGGCTGCATGAGCTTGGCCCGATGGCGATGAAATCGAACAGCCCGTCAAGGATCAACTCGACCTGCACGGTGTTCGCCGGCGCCGAGCTTCGTGACCGGCTTTCGCTCGGCGAGAAGCGCGAGGACATCGTGGCAGGGCTGCACCGGGCGATCATCCTGCGCGCGATCTCGATCATCTCGCGCTCCGGCGGCGTCACCAATGAGTTCACGTTTACCGGCGGCGTCGCCAAGAACGAGGCGGCCGTGCGCGAACTGCGACAGCTGATCAGGGAAAACTACGGCGACGTGGTCATCAACATCAACCCGGATTCCATCTACACGGGGGCGCTCGGCGCGGCGGAATTTGCGCGCCGCGCCTACGAGGACGGCGCCCGGACGGAGGCGCAGGCATGACGATTACCGCAGGGATCGACGTCGGGACCGGGGCCGTGAAGGCCGCGCTGATGCGGGTGGAAGGCGACCGCACGGAGTGGCTGTCGCGCACTACCATGCGCATCCGGCAGCGCGACCCGATCCAGCTCGCCCGCACCTGCTTCGATCATGTTCTCGAGGACGCCCAGCTCGCCGAAAAGGATCTCGACTACATCGCCACGACCGGAGAAGGCGAAAGCGTGCCCTTCCACACCGGCCACTTCTATTCGATGACGACCCACGCGCGCGGCGCCATATACCTCGAGCCGTCGGCGCGTGCGGTGCTCGACGCCGGCGCGCTGCACGGCCGCGCGATCTCGATGGACGAGCGCGGCAAGGTGCTCAAATACCGGATGACCAGCCAGTGCGCGTCGGGCTCCGGTCAGTTTCTCGAGAACATCGGCCGTTACCTTGGCATTGCGCAGGATGAGATCGGCACCTTGTCCTGCCAGGCCGACAAGCCCGAGGTGGTCTCGTCGATCTGCGCGGTGCTGGCTGAAACCGACGTCATCAACATGGTTTCGCGCGGGATTTCGACAGCCAACATCCTGAAGGGCATTCACCTCTCGATGGCCGGCCGGCTGACCAAGTTGCTCAAGTCCATCGGTGGCACGGGCGGCGTGGTGCTGGTCACCGGCGGGCTGGCGCTGGATGCCGGCCTCATCGCTGCGCTCCAGGAAGATATCGCCGGGATGAAGGATCTGAAGACCGTCGTGCGCGGCCACGCTGATTCGGCCTACGCCGGCGCGCTCGGCGCGGCGCTGTGGGGCGCATATCGCTTCGAAAAGTTGCGCGCGCGCGGCGAGATTCACCGGGCAGCCTAGACCAGGAGAATACCCCGTATGGCACTGATGATCACCGAGGCCTGCACGGCTTGCGATGCCTGTGAGCCCGTCTGCCCGAACAAGGCGATCACGGCGGGAGACCCCCTCTACGTGATCGACGCGTTGAAATGCACGGAATGCGTGGGCGCCGAAGACGAGCCGCAATGCCGGCTGGTCTGTCCACAGGACTGCATCATCCAGCACCCCGATTTCGTCGAAAGCAGGGAAGACCTGCAGCAGAAGTATGAGGCGCTGCACGGCTGACCGCATGGGCGGCGCGTTTGCGTCGTGCGGACACCAACAGTAGCATGGTACCGAAATGCGAAAACGATCGGCGAAGAAGCCGCGCAAGCAAGTGCGCCCCGCTGCCGGTACGACGAGCCGTGGCGCCGGCGGCGCACCGGTATCAGGCGGCCGGTTCACGATACGGCCCGCGCGACAGGGCGACATCCCGGCCGTTACCGAGCTGGATGCCAGCATCACTGCGCTCGCCAAGGGACCTCACTGGCTGGATCTGCTCAAGCGCAGCAGGGCGCGCCAGACGGGGCACTTCTTCCTGGTGGCGACATCGTCCGCGAGTCCCGATTCGTTGCTCGGGTTCATCGTGGGCGAGATCCGCGCCTGGGAGTTCGGGTCAGCACCGTGCGGCTGGGTCTACGCCCTGGGCGTCGCTTCGGGTGCACGAGGAATCGGAGTCGGTGAGGCCTTGCTCGATGCCATCGCCCGCGAGTTCGGGCGCCTAGGTATGACCAAGATGCGCACGATGGTCGCCAAGCAGAATGCGCTGCCCATGATGTTCTTCCGTGCCGAGGGAATGATGGCCGGACCGTACATCCAGCTCGAGAAGAATCTGGAATGACCGCGAGCCACGCATCGGACGGCTCCTCATGAAGCTCCAGATCTCCAGTCAGCTTGCTGTATTCGCGATGGTCGAGCTGGTCGCGAACGCCGATCGCCAGCTGACCGTCGCCGAGATCGGCGCGAAATATGGCGCGTCCAGTCACCACCTGGCCAAGGTCATGCATGTGCTGGGTGACGCCGGCCTGGTGCGTGCAATCCGCGGTGCGGGTGGCGGTTACCAGTTCTCAGGTAACGCGCGACGCACGACGCTGCTCGACGTCATTGAACTGTTCGAAAGGCTCGGCCCAAGCGGCCAGGATGTGGGTGCGGCGGGTGAAGGGACGAGCGAGGGCCTGGCGCTGCATGAGGTGCTGCGCGAGATAGACGACACGGTTCGCGCCACCCTCGGCTCGATTACGCTCGCCACATTCTGCGGACTCATGAGGCGGCGGCAAATGGAACGCCCCGCGCCCCGATCGCGCCCGTCTTCAGGCCTGCCCGCGAATCGTTGAACGCGCGACCGGCCCGGGCGGCCGTCGTGCCGCCGCGCGATGGCCCCACGCTCCGCTCAGTTCGCGTCCTACAATGCCCCGGCCGGCCGCAACATCGCCGCCGGCAGGTGGTTGCGTATCATCAGCAGGCTCGCACAGGTGACCATCATCACCACGGCGATCCCGCCGAAGAATCCCTGGCTGTCACCCTGCGCCAGCAACAGCGCGCCGCCGAACGAACTCAGAATTCCGCCGAGTCGCCCGAATCCAAGCGCCCAGCCCACGCCTGAGGACCGGCATTCAGTCGGATAGATGTGCGCGCACACCGCGTACATCCCGATCTGCACGGCGTTGATCGCCAGCCCCGCAACCGCGACGCCCGCCATCAAGGCCAGCAACAGTCCGGCCGGATCGCCCCCACCCAGCCGCAACTGCGAGAGGTAGAAAAGCGCTGCGGCGGCCAGTGCGGCCATCAGGCCGAGCGGCCAGCGCGAGCCGAATCGCGCGATGATCCAGGCATTGGCCACCGCACCAATCGCTCCAGCCATGTTGAACACGAAGCTGGCGCGGACCGCCGTCGCAATGTCCAGGCCCACGGAGGTGAGCACCACCGGTATCCAGTTGAAGAACGCGTAAACGGCGAACACATTGGTGCCGAAAACCAGCCAGGCGGCAATCGTGTCTCGCACAAGCCCGCGCGAAAACAGCGTGCGCAGGCCCGCAGACTCGATCCCGGCGGGTGCCGACAGCACGAAGGACTCCGCGCCCGAATAGATGCGGCCAGGAACGATCCGGCCGAGCAGGATCGCAAGCTCGCCGTGACGGCCGGCGCGCGTGGCGAGGAAGCGCGCGGACTCGGGCAGCGTGAAATGCATGATCGCCGCCAGTAGCAGCGGCAGCGCGGCACCGATCACGAACAGCAGGCGCCAGCCCTGGGTCGGCACGATTTCGGCCGCCAGGGCCGCACCGACCATGCCCCCGACGGGCACGCCGACGATCGTTGCCGAGATAGCCTGACTGCGCCAGCGTCGCGGCGCGAATTCCGCCATCAGCGCCGTCGCGTTGGGCAGCGTGCCGCCCAAACCGATTCCCGTGATCAGTCGCCAGAACATCAGCGACTCGATGCTCCCGGCCATTGCCGCCGCGAAGGTCCCCGCGCCGACCACGGCGGTACTCGCAATCAGCGTCGGGCGGCGGCCCCAGCGGTCGCCGGCCAGTCCGCCGACAAACGCACCGGCCGCCATGCCGAGCAGCGCCGCGGCGAGCACCGGGCCCAGGGCCCGGCGCTCGATGCCGAACTCCTGCGCCAGGGCCGGAGCCGAGAAACCGATGATCTGGATGTCGAAGCCGTCCAGGATCAGCACGGTCACGGCGCAGATCATGACCAGCAGCGGCAGCCCCTGGAATCGCACGCGATCCAGGATGTCGTCGATGTTCACGACCGGCCGCGTCGTCATACCGCCTGGATTTCGGTCCGTCACCCCGTTGCCGTTGCCACCGCGCTTTGACTGACCGTGACTCGCTGCATCAACCTCGACCAGCCATCGTCGACCTCGGCCTGCAGGGTCTCGATGTCGGACGGCGTCATGTGCCGGTAGCGGCGCTGCAGCGCCAGATAATCGCTCACCGGGCGCGTCCTGGTGGCGTGGTTGAGCGTATAGGTGCGCCCGTTCTCCACTTCGTACAACGGGAACGCGCCACTCTCGACCGCGTAGCGCGCGGCGGTGAGGCCGGCGTCGTCCGGCAGCCCCCAGCCATCGAGACAGGGGACCAGCAGCGTGATGATGCGCGTGCCGCGAATCGCCTTCGCGCGCTCGACCTTGCGGATCAGGTCGGGGAGGAAGCCGACGCTGGCGGTGGCGACGTAAGGCACGTCGTGCGCGGCCATGATCTCGGTGAGGTTCTTCTTGCGCGAGAGGTTGCCGGCCGGGGTCGAGCCGGTCCTGGCGAAATGCGGCGTCGACGAGGACCGTTGCGCGCCGGTGTTCATGTAGCCCTCGTTGTCGAGGCAGAAATAGATGAAGTCCTCGTTGCGCTCGGCCGCGGACGACAGGCACTGGAAGCCGATGTCGTAGGTGCCGCCGTCGCCGGCGAGCACGATCACGTGCGTGTCGTGCTTGCCTTGCGCGTCAAGCGCCCGGCGCAGCCCGGATGCCGCCGCCGCACTCGCCTCGAGCGTCGGCTGGTAGACGGGGATCCGCAGCGAACTGAATGGCTGGGGACCGGCGATGATCGCCATGCACGACGGGGGAATGACGGCGACGGCGTTGCTGCCCACTGTGGCGAGTATGTGTCGGACCGATAATGCCTCCACGCAACCTGGACACGCCGCGTGCCCCGAACAGAGCATGGGGTCTGCGTGCAGTTCGAGCTTGATCATCCCGCTCACTTTACCCATACGGAATCCGGTTGCGGCTCGCTCGTGCTGGCCATGCGCACGAATTCAAAGATCCGATCCGGCGATACATTGATTCCTCCGACCCCGGCGAGGTAACCGTGCACGCGCGGTGCGCCCGGCATGCCATAGAGCGCGGCCAGCAGTTCCTGGTGCAACATGCCGCCGTGGCCGGGCGAATAGTTGCGGTCCAGCACCAGCACCTCGGGCACGCCGGCCAGCGCGGCACGCAACTCCCGTGCCGGCAAGGGCCGGAACAACCGCACCTTCAGCAGGCCGACCGCCTGGCCCGCATCGCGCATCGCATCGACCGCATCGCGCGCGGTACCGCACATGCTGCCCATGGTCACGATGACGGTGTGCGCTGCCTCGCACCGGTAGCTTTCGACCACACCGTAGCTGCGTCCGGTCAGTTCGCCCCATTCGCGGTCCGCCGATGCGGCGATCGCCGGGACCCGGCCCATCGCGGCACCGATGTCCTGCCGATGGCGGCAGTACATCTCCTGCGAAACCACGTTGCCCCAGGATTCCGGGGCCTGCGTATCGAGGCGGTGCTCCGGCGCATAGGGCGGCAGGTAGGCATCCACTGCCTCCTGCGGCGGCACACACACCGGCTCGAGCGAATGGGAGACGTAGAACGCATCGTGGCTCACCATCACCGGCAGCAGCACCTGCTCGGCGACCCGGAACGCCAGGATCGTCGTGTCCAGCGATTCCTGCGCGCTCTCGGTATAGAACTGGATCCAGCCGGTGTCGCGCTGGGAGAGACTGTCGGTCTGGTCCGGCCAGAATGCCCAGGGCGAGGCCACCGTGCGGTTGATGTTGGCCATCACGATCGGCGCACGCGCGCCGCTCGCATAGTGCAGCAGCTCGTGCATCAGCAGCAGGCCCTGCGACGCGGTCGCAGTGAACACACGCACGCCCGCCAGCGAGGCGGGAATGCACGCGGCCATTACCGAGTGCTCCGATTCGGGCGCGATGATCTCGGCGTCGAATTCGCCGTCGGCCTGGAATTCCGTGAGCTTCTCGAGCACCGGCGTCTGCGGCGTGATCGGATAGACTGGCACCACTTTGGGCCGTGCCAGTCGCGCTGCCCACGCGAATGCGTCGTTGCCAGTCATCAGCACCGGTCGGCCCTGTGTACTGTCTCTGGCGGGTGCGACAGCTTTACTGTGGGCGTTCATCGCGCCTCCGCAACCATTTTCATGGACCCGGTGGGGCACTCTTTCACGCAGATACCGCAGCCCTTGCAGTAGTCGGCGTCGACCACGTAGCCGGCGACGCCGCCGTCGGGCAGGCGCTTGACCGCGAGATCGGGACAGTAGTTGACGCAGTTGTCGCAGAAGATGCAGGTGCCACAGGAGAAACACCGATCGGTCTCGGCCAGCGCCTGATCGAGATCGAAGCCGATCTGAACTTCGGTATTGTCCGCAAGGCGCCGCGCTGCATCCACCTTTTGCTCGGTCGCGCGCCCCTGCCTGGGATAATAGAAAGTGTTAATAGTGCTGAGTCCGACGACGGGCTCGTGCTCGGCCGGGGTGTCATCGGCGCCTCCGCGCAGCGCGCGGTCGATTGCATGCGCGGCACGCTCGCCCATGCCGATCGCTTCAGTCACGAACCGCGCCATGCTCGACACATCGCCGCCCGCATACACGTGCTCGAGGTTCGTCGCCTGACGTGCGTCGACCTTCAGCAGCGCACCCTCGCCTTCCAGCAAGGCCTGAACCGGCGCGAGATCAGGGTCCTGACCGATCGAGACGATGACTGCGTCTGCCGCAAGCGTAAATTCACTGTTCGACACGGGCGTGACGGTGAATTGGCCGCGCTGCGTACCGGTCTCGAACCGGACCTGCACGCATTGCAGCGCGAGACCCGCGCTGCCAGAGTCGATCGCAGCGGTGAGCATCGTGCCGGCGAGCAGGGTGACGCCCTCTTCGGCGGCCTCGGCGACTTCCTCGTGCTGCGCCGGCAGTTGCGTAGCATCTTCGAGCGCAAGGACCGTGACCTCGTGACCAGCGCGCCGGGCACTTCGCGCGGCGTCGAATGCGGCGCTGCCGCCACCGATCACGACCACGCGCCTGCCGAGCACCGGCGGGGTACCTGCGTTGGCGCGGGCGAGATAGTCGGCACCCTCCATCACCCAGGGCCGCGTGTAATCGAGTTGCGGCAGGTGCTTCTGGCGACTGGCGCCGATGGCGAGGTAGACGGCGTCGTATTCGGCGCGCAGCAATTCAAAGTCCGCACGCGTCGCCAAGGTTGTGCCACAACGTACATCAATGCCGAGCGCGACGATGCGCGCAATCTCGCCATCGAGCACGGATCGTGCGAGTCGGTACGAGGGTATGCCGTAGCGCATCAACCCGCCGAGTTCGGGAGCCGACTCAATCAGCGTGACTGCATAGCCGCGCCGGCTCAGGTGGAACGCCGCCGACAATCCCGAGGGGCCGCCGCCCACGACCGCGACGCGCTCCTTGCGCTCGACCGGAGCCGCCGCGAATGACCAGCCTTCCGTGAGCGCCAGATCGCCGACGTAGCGCTCCAGCCGGCAGATCGCCAGGGACTCGTCGAAGGAAGCGCGATTGCAGGCCGTTTCGCAGGGGTGATGACAGATGCGACCGGCGATGGCCGGGAACGGATTGTGGCGCGTGAGGATGTCCCACGCGCCGCGAAAGTCGCGGGCGCGCGCACGACCGATCCACTCCGCAATGTCGCCCTGCACCGGGCAGGCAGCGTGGCACGGCGAAGGGGCACGGATGTACTGCGGCAATGCGGAGCGCCAGGTGCCGGTCTTGAACACCTCCGTTGTGCCTGTGGTCCAGATGCTGGGGACCGGATTGCCCGCGCTCACGATGCCGTCCTTTCCAATGGCACGCTTCGCAGCTGGTCATCGACGTAGCGATAACCCTCCTCGCAGGCGGCGACATTCTCCGCGTGCATCGCTGGCGCCTCCTCGATCAGCGTACGGATCAGCATGTCGAGAGGGGGCGCCTCGATCACGCGGGCGAATGCGCCGAGCAGGCTGGAGTTCACGATGCGTGCGAGGCCGTGGCGGCGCGAGATCGAAATGCCGTCGACCGGAATCACGCGATAGCCAGGCAGCGTCCGTGCGTAATGGTCAGGCGCCCGCGACGAATTGACCACGATCAGCGTGTCGGCGCGCGCGGCCGCAAGTAACTGCCCCGCGAGCAGGCTGGCGTCGAAACAGAGGATCGCGTCGGCCTTTTCGATGTCGCAGCGCACGCGGATCGGCCGGTCGGCGATGCGTATGAACGAACTCACCGGTGTGCCGCGCCGCGCGCCACCATAGCTGGAAAAGGCCTGGACCTGGTGCCCCGCTGCAAAGAATGCCATCGCCAGCAGGTTGCCCGCCGTCTGTGCGCCCTGGCCGCCCCGACCCTGAATCATGATCTGCAACAAGAACTTGCGTCCTCTGACGTCCACCGTACCGAGACCGTCGGCGTGCCCAAGATCCTGGTTCCCAAGGGAGTCTAGGCCGGAACTTGTCATTCGCCTAATTGATTGTCAGAATCAGTAACATTCATCAGATGGATATGCGGTCCACATGAACTTCCGCCACCTGGACCTGAACCTGCTACGCGTGCTCGTTGCCATCTATCGCACGGGCTCGGTGACGGCTGCCGGCCGCCAGCTCGCTTTGTCGCAGCCCGCCACCAGCAATGCGCTGGCCCGCCTGCGCCAGTTCTTCGGCGACGAGCTCTTCGTGCGCTCGCCGCGCGGCCTGCATCCCACGCGCACGGCGCAGCGCATTGCGCCGGCCGTGATCACACAGCTGCGGGCGCTGGAATCGACCGTCCTCAGCGCCGAGACCTTTGACGCGCAGAGCAGCAGCGCGCACTGGCGCTTGTCGCTGTCGGACCTCGGCGAGATCCTGTTCCTGCCGGCGCTCGCGCAGGCCCTGCGTGAGGAATCGCCACACAGCCACGTATCGAATGTCGCCGTGGCAGAAACCCAAGTGAGCGCAGCGCTCGAGGCACGCGAGATCGACGTGGCAATCGGCATCCTGCAGCCGGCGCACGGTGGTATCGACAGCGAGTCGCTGTTCCAGGAGCGGTTCGTCGCGATCACCGGAGCCGACTGGACACCGGCGGTCGGCCGTGTTGAAAGGGCGCTGACTGTAAGTCAGCTGGCGAGAGCATCGCTCGTCGTCGCAGCGCCGACAGCAACGTTTCACGGCAACGTCGAATTGATGCTGAAGCAGCTCAAGCTCATCGATCGCGCCGTGCTGCGCACGCGCCATTACGGCGCACTGCCGGAACTCGTGACTCGCACCGACCTGCTGGCGATCGTGCCGCAGATGTACGCCGAAACGCTTGCCTCGCGCTACAGCGTGCGGGTGTGGGAGCTCCCGGATGCGGCCACCCGCTACGACGTGCGCATGCTGTGGCACCGCTCGGCCACAAGCGACGCCGCGCACTCTTGGCTTCGGGCAGTGCTGCGCCGCCTGTTCCAGCGGGCGGGAAGCGGCGCTTGATTCACTTCGGACGCGGCAGGCACGCTCAGGCGATCGTCGCCCTCACGCCCTCCATCAGCAGGCGGGCTACGCCGCTCAATGTCAGTGCAATCCCGACGGAAAGCCCCGCGGACCACAAGGCGTTCCTGCG